>Ga0310812_10000091_pt1 | contig 41918 bp, 35 predicted proteins | sample NN3metagenome_FD_205747 | JGI IMG/M metagenome (GOLD analysis project Ga0310812, IMG submission 205747) | Soil microbial communities from experimental microcosm in Duke University, North Carolina, United States - NN3 | ecosystem: Engineered > Artificial ecosystem > Soil microcosm > Unclassified...
ACCTGCTGATCGGGTTCTGGTACAAGGAGCTGAAGAACGCGGACGCGGGCAAGAAGGCCTTCATCACGAACCGCATCGGCGACTTCGGCTTCCTGCTGGGGATCTTCTGCCTCTGGCAGATGTTCGGGACCCTCGACTTCCAGGGGATGTCGAGGGGCCAGGTCGACGACCACTGGGCCGGCCTGGCCGCGCTCTTCCTCTTTATCGGCGCCTGCGGCAAGAGCGCGCAGATCCCGCTCTACGTCTGGCTCCCGGACGCGATGGCCGGCCCCACGCCGGTCTCGGCCCTCATCCACGCCGCCACCATGGTGACGGCGGGCGTCTACATGGTCGCCCGCATGAACTTCGTCTACGTCGCCGCGCCCTCCGTGATGGGCCTCATGGTCCTGGTCGGCGCCGCGACGGCGCTCTTCGCCGGCGTCATTGCGGTCGCGCAGAACGACATCAAGAAGGTCCTGGCGTACTCGACGGTATCGCAGCTCGGCTTCATGTTCGCCGGCGCCGCGACGGCGCAGTTCACGACCGGCCTCTTCCACGTCGTCACGCACGCGTTCTTCAAGGCGCTGCTCTTCCTCGGGGCCGGCGCCGTGATCCACGCGCTCCACGGGGAACAGGACATCCGCAAGATGGGGGGATTGGGCAAGAAGCTGCCGGCGCTGGCCGCGGTCTTCGTGGCGGGCGGCCTGGCCCTCGCGGGCCTTCCCGGGACCGCCGGCTTCTTCTCGAAGGACGCCATCCTGGTCGCGGTCTTCGAGAAATCCGGCCTGCCGGCCTACGGGGTCGCCTGGCTGATGCTGCTGACGACCGCGGGCCTCACGGCGTTCTACACGACCCGGCTCATCCTGATCGTCTTCATGGCCAAGCCGGGACATCATGACGAGCACGCTAAGGACGAGGCGCACGCCGAGCACCACGACCTGCACAAGCCCGGCATCCTGATGATGGCCCCGCTGGCGATCCTGGCGGTCCTCTCGCTGGCCGGCGGCGTGCTGCTGGAGAAGCCCCTCGAGCACTTCGTCCATCCCGTGTGGCAGGGCAAGCCGCACGAAATTTCGGAGGCGGCGGAGAGCCATGCCCACCGGGTCAACGTGGGGGCCTCGATCGCCGTCTTCGTCCTGGGCGCCGGACTGGGCTTCCTGCTCTACGGTCGGGCCGGCGGCCGCGCGTGGGTGCAGCGCTTCGTCGAGGGCGGCGGCCGCAAGCTCCACGCCCTGGTAGAGAACAAGTTCTACGTCGACGAGATCTACGAGTACACCGTCATCGCGCCCGTCAAGATGGGGGCGACGATCCTCTGGTTCCTGGTCGACCGCGTGATCATCGACACGCTCCTGGTGAACGGGGCGGGCTGGGCGGTCTACGGGGTGGGGCGGGCGCTGCGGCGCACCCACACCGGGTCGATCAACATCGGGGTCGTGTCGTTCCTCCTGGGCGCCCTGGGGCTGCTTGCGTACGTCGCCTACCAGCACAAGGAAACATGGCTGAAAGCGTTCCCGTTCTAACCCTGATCACGTTCCTGCCGGCCGCGGCGGGGCTGCTGCTCTCTCCGCTGAAGGCGGAGAAGGGCGCGATCGTCCGCTGGGCCGCGCTGGGCGTGTCGCTCGTGGTCCTGGGCCTCTCGGCCTGGGTCTGGGCTCGCTTCGACCCGGGCGCCTGGGGCGTGCAGTTCCGCGAGAACGCGACGTGGATCCCGCTCTCCGTCCCGATCCACTACACGATGGGCCTCGACGGCATCAGCCTCGCGCTCGTCGCGCTGACGGCGTTCCTGATGCCGCTGGCGATCCGCGCGTCCTGGCACCAGTCGAACGGCTTCATCATCGCGCTGCTCTTCCTCGAGTCCGGCATGATGGGCGCCTTCTGCGCGCTCGACCTGTTCCTCTTCTACGTCTTCTGGGAAGCGATGCTGATCCCGATGTACCTGCTGATCGGCATCTGGGGTGGCCCGCGCCGCATCTACGCGTCGGTCAAGTTCATCCTCTACACGATCGTCGGCAGCGTCCTGATGCTCGCGGCGATCATCTACTGCGGCATGCAGGAGCGGACCTTCGACGTGATGGACCTGGCGAACCAGCTGCCCGACAGCCGGACGATCGGGGACCCCGGGACCCGCCACCTGCTCTTCCTCGCGTTCGCGGTCTCCTTCGCCATCAAGGTCCCGCTCTTCCCGTTCCACACCTGGCTGCCCGACGCGCACGTCGAGGCGCCCACGGCGGGCTCGGTCATCCTGGCCGGCGTGCTCCTGAAGATGGGCACGTACGGCTTCATCCGCTTCGCGATCCCGTTCTTCCCGGACGCGGCGAACTATTTCACGCCGCTGATCGTCGCGCTCTCGGTGATCGGGATCATCTACGGCTCGCTCATGGCGATGGCGCAGAGCGACATCAAGAAGCTCGTCGCGTACTCCAGCGTGGCGCACCTCGGGTTCTGCATGCTGGGCCTCTTCTCGGGCACGGTGCAGGGCGTGCAAGGCGGCGTCCTGCAGATGATCAATCACGGCCTCTCGACGGGCGCGCTCTTCCTGCTGGTCGGCATCATCTACGAGAAGACCCACCGCCGCGGCGTGGACGACTTCGGCGGCATGGCGAAGATCACGCCCGTGTACGCGGTCCTCTTCATGATCGTGACGCTGTCGTCGATCGGCCTGCCGGGCCTGAACGGGTTCGTGGGCGAGTTCCTGATCCTGCTGGGCTCGTTCCAGAACCACCCCTACGCGACCGGCTTCGCGTCGCTCGGCGTCGTGCTGGGCGCGGTCTACATGCTCAAGCTCTACCGCGACGTCTTCTTCGGCCCGGTCACGCGGCCGGAGCGCGAGAAGGTCGAGGACGTCGGCAAGGGCGAGCTGTCCTACCTGATTCCGGTGATCGCCCTGATCTTCCTGCTCGGCATCCTGCCGGGCCTGGTGACGACGCGGACCGAGAAGGCGGTCGAGTCCGTCACGGAGCGCTACAACCAGTTCAGCACCCCGCGGGGGGCCAAGTGACCATCCACCTGACCGACCTCCAGGCGATGCTGCCCGCGCTGGCGCTGATCGTGGGCGCCTTCATCGTGGTCGCGGCGGGCACGGTCGTCCGTCCCGAGAAGCGGCAGGGCGTGTCCGAGTTCCTCTGCTACTTCTCGCTGGCCTTCGCGCTGGCGACGGTCTTCCTGCGCCTGGCCCACCGAGGCGACGATCGCCCCGTGGCCCTGGAGGGCTTCAACGGCTCGGTGCGCCTGGACGACCTGGCGCTCTTCATGACCCTGACGGTCATCGCCGCGACGGGCCTGACGGTGGTGCTCTCGGCGGACACCATGAAGGGCCTGGAGTCGGCGCAGGGCGAGTACTACGGCCTGCTGCTCCTGGCGGCGGCGGGCATGATGGTGCTGGTCGAGGCAATGGAGCTGATCACGTTCTTCATCGCGCTGGAGGTGCTCTCGCTGGCGCTCTACGCGCTCTCGGGGCTTCTGCGCCGCGACGCGCGGTCGAACGAGGCGGCGATCAAGTACTTCGTCATGGGCGCCTTCGCGTCGGGCTTCGTGCTCTACGGGATGGCGCTGCTCTACGGGGCCACCGGGACGATCTCGATCCCGCAGATCGGGGCGCAGATCGCGGCGGGGGCCGCGGGCCCGAAGTCGCTGGTGACGCTGGGCTTCGTGCTCTTCGCGATCGGCCTGGCGTTCAAGGTTGGCGTGGTGCCGTTCCACCAGTGGGTGCCGGACGTCTACGAGGGCGCGCCGACGTCGGTGACGGCGTTCATGTCGGTGGCGGTGAAGGCGGCGGGCTTCGGCGTGCTGCTGCGGCTGCTGCTGACGGCGGGGCGGCCGGAGGCGGAGACCTGGGGGACGCTGCTCTGGGCGCTGTCGATCCTGACCCTGGTGGTCGGCAACCTGCTGGCGATCGGCCAGTCGAACGTGAAGCGCATGCTGGCCTACTCGTCGATCGCGCACACCGGCTACATCCTGGCGGGCGTGACGTCGCTGCGCGGGGCGGGCGCGTCGGTCGCGCAGATGCAGGAAGCGGGCGCGGCGGCGATCTACTACCTGTTCGTCTACACGTTCATGACCCTGGGCGCCTTCGCGTTCCTGATCTACGCGGGCCGCGGGGACAAGGACGCCGAGGAGATCGGCGACTTCGCCGGGCTGGCGAAGCGCAAGCCCTGGGCGGCGATGGCCATGACGGTGTTCATGGTGTCGCTGGCGGGGATCCCGCCGACCGCGGGCTTCTTCGGCAAGTTCCTGCTCTTCAAGGCGATGGTGAGCGCCGAGGAGTACACGCTGGTGATCGTGGGCGTGCTGAGCTCGGCGGTGTCGCTGTACTACTACCTGCGCGTCGTGGTCTACATGTACATGAAGCCGGAGGGGGAGGGCGCCGAGGCGCCGCGTCTGGGCTTCAACTCCGCGCTGGTGGTCTTCGCCTGCGCGCTCTTCACGCTGGCGCTGGGCCTGCTGCCCGCCAAGTACCTCTCGCTCTCCTACCAGTCGATCCACTCGCTGCTGCGATAGGGGCCGGGCAGCCCCACAACGAATTTCCTGCCGTTCGACCACTTCCTTGAAACACCCGGCAGCATGGGGGAGTCTGCACCCTGTTGTCCCCGTCCATCTCCAAGGTCAGGAGCAACGATGAATTGGAACAGATCCAATCCCGTGTTTCCGGTGAGCAGCGTCGCGTCAGCGATGGAGTGGTATCACGAAATGTTCGGGTTCGAGCCCGTGCACATCAACCCCGCTCCGGATGGTCCAAACTACGCGGTGCTGTACCGGAATGGGGTCTCGATTCATCTGGTGCGGCAGGATGAAGCCGAGCACGGGGTGCGCAGTCCGGCGCAGGCCCAGTTCTGGATCGACGGCGAGCTGGATGAGCTTTTCGAAGGAGTGACGTCGAAAGGCGCCGTGGTCCTGGAGCCGCCTCAAGACAGGCCGTGGAAGCACCGGGACTTCATGGTTCGCGATCCGGACAAGAACATTGTCTGGGTGTCTCTGCCCCTGGGGTAGGGGTCACATCCACCCGGCCCGCGGGGACCCGGCGACCGCGTCCGAGATCTGGAGAAGCAGGCACCGAATGCGTTCCGGCGATTTCGGAGGCCTGGCGCCGGCGGGGGCGTCGATGCACGCGGCGGGCCCCTCTTGAAACGTCGGCGGGAAGCCTACTCGGCTGGCGGGCTCCCGGTAGAACTCGATCAGGAAGCGGTAGATCCTGGAACGCAGGCGATCGCGTTCCTCCGGCGGGAACTCCGCCCCCCGGATCGCGTCCAGGACGTCGTTCCAGTGCTCCAGGAGCGTGGACGCCATGCGCCCATCATCGCCGGGTTCAGGAGTGAATACAAGGCCGGCGGCGCCGGCTACTGCGACGACTCCAGCGCGATGTCGGCGAACTCGAAGGCGACGCGCTTCTCCATCACGTCCTTGAGGACGCGCAGCTTGAGCGCGACCGCCGTGCGGCCCTCGGGGAAGGGCACGTTCAGGTTCTCGTGGATCGTGTAGGACGTGCCGCTGTAGGAATGGCTCCGCGACGACGTCTTCGCCTTGCTCAGGTTGCCCAGGTCGTCCACGATCGCGATGTCGCTGAAGGGCAGGCGGTCGATCATCCCGTCGTTCGCGCCCATCCCGGCCGTCAGGATCACCTCGCAGGAGCAGCTGTCCTTCAGGGGGCGGAAATTCCGCACCGCCACCGTCAGGTGCTCCAGCGTCACCGGCCCGGCCGCCGTGCGGAGGTCGATCGTCACCTCCTCGTAGGCGCGCGGGAAGAAGAACGTCGACATTCCGCGCACGCGGGAGAAGCGCCGCGGCGCCTTCGCTCCCTGCGCGATCGGCAGGTAGACGCCGTCCTTGCGGGTCCGGCCCTTGGGCATGTCCAGGCGCGCCCCGTACGAGAAGCGGTCCGGCAGGATCAGGTTCACCCCGTCCTCGTCCAGCACCTCCGTGACCTTCTGCTCGACCGCCACCGGCGCGATCCCCGCCTCCCAGGCGGAGCTCACGCTCATCGTGAAGGTCGTCCGGGGGTTGCCCGTGAAGTCGTAGTCCCGCGAGTAGGTGATCCCGTCCAGCCAGACCTGGAACTCGCCCTGGCGCTTCGCCGGGTAAGGCGGGCGCCGCTGCGCCTTGAACGTCAGGCCGTCGCCCTCCGCCTCCCAGGTCAGCGCCGGCGCGGCCCGGCAGACCGCCTCCAGGGCCTCCCAGAACGTCGCGTCCTTTACCTGCAGCGTCATGGGCTCCTGGAGCTCCGCGGCGTCGAGCTTGAACTTGTCGTGCGCCTGCTTCTCGAGCTCCTCCAGGACCTTCGCGACGGGGGCCCGGTCGAAATCGAGCGTGATCCGCGCCCCGCGGTGCCAGTGGCGGCCCACGATCTCGTTCTCCGCGATCGCGCGCAGGATCGACGCCGCCCGCGAGCGCAGCTCGATGTCCGACGAGGCGCGGGCCCGCTCCAGGCTCGGGATCGCCGCCTTGCCGAACTCCGCCAGGTCGGACGCGGCCTTCTCGCGCACGCTGATGTCGTCGTCCACGAGGCGATCGATCAGCTCGCGCAGGTGCCGCTCGTCGCCAGATTGGCCACAGAGCCCTCCGAGCCCGCAGAGAGGAGCCGCCTCTGTGGGCTTTGTGGGCTCCGTGGCCAATAATCCGGAGAGCGTCGCCGTCAGGAGGAGCAGGGCGGTCTTCATTTCAGGTTCAGGTCCTTGAGTTCCACGTCGAGGCGCTCGCGGTGCACCTCCGTGGGGATGCGGATCTGGATCTCGGTGAACTCCTGGTGCTCGGGCGCCGAGGGGAACGTGAGCTGGTAGGGCGTCTCGGACTCGTTGCCCGGCGTCCCTTCGGTGACGATCGCGGGGTACTCCTTGCCGCTCTTGTCGCGCAGCACGACGGACTCGCCGGTGATCTCGCCCTCGAGCGGGCCGTGGGGGACCATCACGAGACTGGCCGTCAGGGCGCCCTCCGTGCGCTCCAGGCGCGAGAGGCGGACATCGAACTCGGCGCAGCTCGACGCCGCCGGCACCTTGCCGGTCGAGACGTCGAGCTTCACCTCGGCGTACTTCAGCGGGAACTCGAACTCGATCTCGACCTTGAGCTTCGAGATCTTCAGCGCCTGCGGCCCTGGGCCGTGGGGGCTGTCGAGGGTGAAGTCCTGGCGGATCATGTCGGGCGCGATCGACGACATCAGGACCGACTCGGCGTCCTCGCCGGCCGCGACGAGCTCGCTGCCCGACTCGTCCACCAGCTCGGCAATGTGCGCCGTGACGTGGTACGGCCGCGCGCCCTTCTCCCAGGAGACGTGGAAGGTCGCGTTGAAGCGGTCGTAGCGGTCGGGCGAGCCGAAGACGACCTCCGTGGAGAGCTCCAGCCGCTGCAGCGTCACGCAGAAGAGGTCCGTGATCTTTCCGGGCAGCTCGACGTAGGTCTCGGGCGTGATGACGACGTGGTCGTTTTCGACCTCCGGCATCACCCGGCCGCTCGCGCGACAGATCCGGTCGAGCGCCTTCCAGAGGGGGACGCGGTCGAGCGTGACGGTCACCTTCGCGTCCTCCGGGACCTGGGAGTAGTCGATCGGCGTCGAGGTCTGCTTCGACAGCTTCTCGAAGACCTCGCGGAGGGGGCGGTCCTTCGCGTCGATGCTGATCCGGCTCGGCGGGGGCAGCAGCGACGAGAGGCGGTCGCGGTCCTGGATCTTGCGGATGATCTCGTTCAGGCGGTCCTTGAGTTCGACGCCCGCCGAGGGCACCAGGCGCTTGAGCGAGGGCAGGGCGGGCTTGCCGAGGTCGATCAGCGCCACCGCCGCGGCCGCGCGCACCTCGATGGAATCGTCGTCCAGCTTGGCCAGGAGCTCGGGAACCCGCCGGTCCTCCTGGGCATAGGATTGGCCACAGAGCCCTCCGAGCCCACCGAGGCTCGTCTCTGAGGGCTTTGTGGGCTCCGTGGCCAATAAGAGCATCAGGACGGCGGCGAGCGGCTTCATTTGATCTTCACGTCGCGGAACTCGAAGGGGATTTTCCGCTCCTGGACCGCGGTCACGATGGACAGCTCGATCTTCTCGACGGGCGCCGGCGGGACGGGGCGGTCGTCCCCCGCCTTGACCAGGATCTCCTTCAGGTGCAGCGGCTGGAAGGAGATCATCACCTCCGCGACCGTGTCCTTCATGCTCCAGAGCGACACGTAGGATCGCGTGGGTTCGGCGCCCTTCAGGGTCACGCTTGCCAGGAAGGGCATCTTGCCGATGTCCTCGACCTTGAGGGTGGCCGACGAGACCTCGCAGGTGATGCGGAAGAGGCCCGACTCGACCTTCACGATCTTGACCGTGAAGTCGCCGGACTTGCGCTGCATCCCGTCGAGCGGGCTCGGCGCCGGCTCGGCCGCGGGGTCCTGGGGCTTCTCGGGAGGCGCGGCCTCCTTTCGCTCCCCTTTCTTCGGCTCCTCGGCGAACGAGAGGCTGACTTTGGTGCGGGGCAGGCCGATCGTGGAGTAGCCGCGCAGCACCGTGAGCTTCTCGGCCGCGGGCGAGGGCGGCAGCAGCTGGAGGAACGAGGTCGACTCCGCCTCGACCTCCTCGGCCTCGCCGGGCGGCTTGGGCTCCACGGGCTTGGGCGGCTCCTTCTTCGGGGGCGGAGGCGGCGGGATCAGGTTCTTGCCCTTGTCGTCCAGGGCCTCGACCACGACCGGCGGGTTGAACTTGCAGGGCGCCGCCGCGGGGTCCCAGAGCATCTCCATCTGGAGCTTGAAGCTCTGGACCGCCGGCTTCCGGAAGTCCACCGTCCTCAGGAGGACGAAGTTGCCGAGGCGGAAGAAGTAGTGGTCGTAGAAGAAGCGGGGCATCTCCTGGTAGTCGCCCTGATAGAGCATGAACTGCCCGTTCTCCATCGTGACGGTGACGTTCCCCGCGCGGCAGATGGCGTCGAAGGCCTCGAGCATCGTCACGTCCCGGACGTCCACTGGGACCTCGGGCAGCTTCTCCTCGCCCATCAGGTTCTCGAGCGAGAGGGCGACGCCGGTCTTGGCGCGCAGGTCGCCGAGGAGCTCCACGACGTTCCGGTCGGAGGACTTCATGGAAAGGCGCTGCAGGGGCGGCACGCCGGTCGTGAGGCGCGCGGAGCGGATCTCGTCCGCGGCCAGGTTGAGGTAGTCGCGGGTGCGGCCCTGGGCGGCCTGCGCGCGCTTCTCGATCGCGGGCAGGGCCGCTTCGCCGAGCGAGGCCAGGTCGCTGACGGCGTGGTAGATCTTGCGGACCTCGGCGGATTCGAGGTCGCGCGTGAGGGGCGCGACCTTGTCCTCCTGCGGAACGGATTGGCCACAGAGCCCTCCGAGCCCGCAGAGGGCCGCCTCTGAGGGCTTTGTGGGCTCCGTGGCCAATAAGAGCAGCAGGACGGCGACGGCGCCGATCATTTCAGTTCCACGTCTCTATAGCAGAACGGCACGTTCTTGATGACGCTGCCGCGGGGAATCCGCAGACGGATTTCCTTCGGGAGATCCTGGCGGCCGCCGTTGTTGCGCCAGTGGGCCGTGAACGTGAAGGTCCCCTTGTCGTTGTCCTTCGAGGTGCTGCCGATCCAGCCGGGGCGGCGGTTGTCGCCCGGGGCGACGAACTCCACGTCGGTGGCGCCGATGCGGAAGCCCGTCACCTCCTTGGGGTCCTTGAAGCGGATCGAGAACTCGGCCGCGGCGCCCCAGGTGGACTGCGGCGCGAAGCTCCGCAACTCGACGACCGCGCCGTCGATCTCGCGCGTCGCCGACGGGTTCTCTCCCTGAATTTCGACGCGGACTTCATCGATCCGCGCCGGGAACTCCAGCTCCAGGGTGCCCTCGACACGCGCCAGCTTCCGGGCGTCGGAGGAGGGCGACAGCAGCCCCGTGATGTCGACCGCCTGGCCCGCCACGCGGACCTGCAGCGGGGGACGCAGGGGGACGGCCGGCCGCTGCGCCGGGATGAGCGAGACGCCCTTGTCGTCGGTGACCGCGGTCAGGTGCACCTTGCCGGTGGGCCCGAGCGGGGCGACGTGGCGCTCCCAGACGCACATGAGGCGGATCAGGTAGTCCGACTCGATCTTGTCGAAGTTCACCTTGCGCTGCTGGATGAGGCGGTCCATGACGATCATGACGGGGCCGTAGTAGGCCCGCGGTTTGATCGACGCCATGCCGCCGTTCAGGTAAAGCGGATCCGTCGCGGGGTAGTACCAGATCGCCGCCTTGCGGCAGACCTCGTCCAGCGCCTCCCAGAAGCTCGCGTCGTCGAGGCGCACCGAGAGCTTTTGCGAGAGGTCGAGCGAGTTTTTCTGGAAGGTCATGCCCGCCCCCGACTCCAACTTGGAGAGGAGGACGCCCAGGCTCTCGTCGGCCCCGTCGAAACTGAAGGTGCGGGGCGGGCCGTAACTGGCGCCCAGGCCCTCGTTGAACACGACCTCTTGGCGGATGGAGCCCAGGATCGCGGGGTCGATTTCGAGTTTTTCGAGGCAGGCGAGGGCGGGTTTCCCGAGGTGGACGAGGCGGTCGCGGGCGCGCTCGCGGGTGGCCTCGTCGCGGAGCTGCAGCGCGTAGGCGGCGACCCGCGGCTCCAGGGGAGGCGCCGGGGGCTCCCCCTGAACCAGAGCAAACAAAAGCGCGGTGACGATCGTCATTGGTGGTACGCCCCAGTTAATACTGACATAGTATTATAGGGTTTGCCGGGGTCGTTGGTATCCCCGGAAACCGAACCCGAGGCCCATCCGGTATGTCCAATTAGACGTGGAACCCGACGACCCGATCATTGGAAAAGAGATCGGCCACTGCACCATCCAACGCAAGCTGGGGCAGGGGGGCATGGGGGCGGTCTACCTGGCGCAGCACCCCGGCCTCAACCGGTCGGTGGCGATCAAGGTCCTGCCCGGCGACCTGGCCTCGAACCCCGAGTTCAAGGAGCGCTTCTTCCGCGAGGCCCGCCTGGCCGCCCGCCTGGAACACCCGAACGTCGTCCAGGTCCACGACGTCGGCGAGGAGCAGGGGATCCACTACATCTCGATGCAGTACGTCGAGGGCGAGAGCCTCGACGGGATCCTGAAGAAGCGGAAGAAGCTGTCGGTCAACGAGGCGCTCTCCATCACCAAGCGGGTGGCCTCGGCCCTCTCGGCGGCGGCGAAGCTCGGGATCGTCCACCGCGACATCAAGCCGCACAACATCCTGATCTCGAAGGACGGCATCGTGAAGGTCGCCGACTTCGGGCTCGCGAAGGACGAGGACGCCAACCGCTCGATTTCCGAGCCCGGCGTCGTCATGGGGACGCCGTACTACATGTCCCCCGAGCAGGCCCGGGGCGACAAGGTCGACCATCGGAGCGACATCTACTCGCTGGGTGCGACGCTCTACCACATGCTGTCCGGGAAGCGTCTCTTCGACGGCGGCACGCCCGTGTCCATCGTGATGAAGCAGGCGAACGAGCGCCCGGTGGGGATCCGGGAGCTGGAGCCGACGCTCCCCGAGCCGGTCGCGGCGCTGATCGACCGCATGCTCCAGAAGGAGCCGGCGGACCGCTTCGCGAGCGCCGAGGAGCTGATTCGCGCGCTGGACGAACTCAAGCAGGGCGCGGTGACCAAGGTCCCCGGGCCCGCCGCGGCGGCCGCGCCGCCCAAGCGGAAAGCCGCCATGATCGCGCTGCCGGTGGCGGGCATCCTGCTCGTCGGGATCGTGATCGGCCTCGTGCTGCGCGGGGGCGGGAAGCCGCCGGAGACGCCGGCCCCCGCTTCGGTGGCGAAGGGGCCGACGCCCACGGCCCCCGTCGTGCCGCCCCCGCCGGTCAAGCCTCCGGAGCCCAAGCCCGAGCCGAGCAAGCCCGCCGACGCCGAGCCTGCCAAGCCCTTCGAGAAGATCCTCGCGCGCATCAAGGACGCGACGGAGCGGAAGTTCACCGAGGAGGTGATGGCGAGGACCGAGGAGCTGCTTCAGGCGATGAAGAAGAAGGACCTGAAGGCAGTGCGGGCGATGCTGGACGAGCTGGCCTTCGGCCAGATGACGGACCAGCAGGTCGCGGAGCTCTTCACCAAGAATCACGTGGAGTACACTCTGGAGTCCTGGGAGATCCAGGACGTCGAGATTCGCACGAAAGTGCCCGGCCTGCGGCAGTTGCCGCATGCCAGCGTGATGCTGACCTACGAGCTGAAGCTGCCCACCAGTCGAACCGTGAAGATCAGCGACCAGCCGATGCACTGGATCCGCAAGGGCCTCGAGGGCCGCTGGTACCTCACCCGCCTCCCGAAGGGGATGAAGTAGACCCCTTACTTTGAGGCGCGCCCTCCCGAGGTCTGCGCCTTTGCTTCCTTGCAGCGAATTTCGAGCTCGGCCATGCGGCGGTCCACCTCGTCGCGGGCGGCCTCGCACTCGGCCCGCGTGGCGCCGGCGGGCACGTAGTAGGGCTTGCCGAAGGCGACCGTGATGCGCGCGAACGGCTTCGGGATCATGGTGCCGTCCCAGTTGCGGGCCGTGATGTTCGGCTCCGCGTGGCAGCCCCAGGGGATCATCGGGGCGCCCGAATTCCGGGCGGCCAGCACGCAGCCGATCTTGGCCTGCCGGGCGGGGCCTCGCGGCCCGTCGGCGATGATCGCGGAGCCCCAGCCGGCGCGCACGAGGTCGGTGAGCTCCGCGAGCGCCTCGCGGCCGCCGGCGCTCGAGGATCCGCGCACGGTCTTGTAGCCGAGGCGGTGCAGCGTCCGCGCGACGAGCTCGCCGTCCTTGCTGCGGCTCACCATGACGACGATCTTGCGACGCCGGAAGAAGTCGAGCGCGAAGAGGAAGTCCTTGTGCCAGACGACGCCGATGAAGCCGTCCTTGCCGTCGATGTAGCGCTGCTGGACGTCCGCGCCGAGCACGCTCACGCGGCAGGTCGACATCAGCCCGCGGACCGCATGGGGAGCGAGCGCGGGCACGACGGACACCAGGAGCTTGTAGGCACGCCTTGCCATGGCCTGACAGGATATCGGCGCGCGGCGGATTTTACTACCGGCGGATTACCAGGCGATCTCGACGCCGGCGAGCGCGAGCAGCCCGTACTCCTGGGCTTCCGGGTACTCCCGGTGGACATTGTCCAGGAGGTTGAAGCCCTGCAGGAAGATCCGGCCGTCGGCATTCCCGAGCTTGATGGGGTACCAGATCTTGGCGTTCAGGAGGGTGTAGGACGGGACGGACCCGATGAGGCTCCCGTCGCCCTTGTTCCGGAACTCGGCAGCGTCGAAGAAGTTCACCCAGAGCATCCCGCTCAGGCTCTTTTCGTTGATGACCCGGAGGCCGACGTTCGCCTTGTTGCGGGGACCGCCGGAGATTCCCTGGTGCGTATCGCGATCCCGGCGGATCTCGTACGCGTAGTTGGCAAATGTGTAGACCTCGCCGGTCAGCTGATACTCGAGGTTGGCCTCGATCCCATACGTGTCTTCGCGATTGACGTTGTGCCGGGAAGCCCCGATATCCGGGAAGACGCTGCCGGGATTCGGACCGAAGGCGAAGAGACGGTCATACAGGTTGTAATAGAGGCTGCATTCCGCCTGCAACTGGCGATGCGGCCGGCCCCAGTAGCCGACCTCGAAGGATCGGATCTCCTCAGGCTTCAGGTCCCGATTCCCGGTGACCGTGATGTTCGGCGTCGGTAAGCCGGCGGAGTTCGAGATGTCCTTGGACTGGAGCGGCATGTCGAACCACAGATCGCGCAGGCCGGGGGTGCGATAGCCGTACCCGACGGTCGCGCGGATGGACTGGCCGGGCTCGAGAACATCGATGTTCCCCTCTTTATGCATCGAGGGAGGCATGAATTCCCAGACGATGGCCACGCGCGGGGCGAATGTCACCCCGGACACCGTGTGCGCGTCCAGGCGCGCGCCCGCGGTCACAAAGAGATCTTTCAGCAGCGTCAGTTCGTCCTGAATAAAGAACCATCCGAGACCGACCGCATGGCGGCCGTCCGAAACGTCGTCCGCGTGGGTGTCAAAGCCCGCATAGCGATAACCCGTCCCCAGCGTGACGTGATTGCGCTCGATGGGCGTAAAGGAGTACTGCACGTCGATGTCGGCGACATCGAGGACGAGATGGAACGGTTGATAGGTAAGATCCGGCTGACCAAACGCGCTGAAGCGGGTCCAACTCGCCTGAACCTTGAAGCCGTCTCCCAGCTGGTAATTCGCTTTCAGGAAGTACTCCTCCGATTGGGTGACGTAGGTCGCCGTCGCAAGCTTGAACACGTCGATCGTGATGGGAGGGAAGAAAACGTCGAACTTGTGTCGACCCGCGCCGCCCGAGAACTCCAGTTCCTGGGACTCGTCGATCTTAGTCTGGAACCGGACGTTCGCAAAGAGCTTGTTCGCGGTGTCCTTGCCGCCCACGAACTCGTCGATGTCGTCGTGGCAGACGGTCACCTTGAGACCTGAGTTGCCCTCATGCTTCACGAAGGTCGCCGCCTCCACGTTTGAGGCGTAGGAGCCCGCCGCGGCGGAGAAGAAGATCTGACGAGTCGCCAGCGACCCCTCCGCGTAGTCCAGCGGGCTCATCGTCACGATGTTGATCAGGCCGTGCATGGCGTTCGGGCCGTAGAGGAACGAGCCGGGGCCGCGCATGACCTCGATGGCCTTGATCTCGTCCATGCTGACGAGCAGGCTTTCCCACCAGACGCCCCCGAAGAACTCGTTATAGACCTGCCGCCCGTCGACCAGCGCGAGGATGCCCTGGCGGGCGGAGCCGGGGCCGCCGTAGCTGCGCACGCTCACACCGGTCTCGGACGCCGAAAGCTTCTGAACCTCCATCCCCGGGATGATGCGCAGCGCGTCGGTGATCGTGCGGACGCCCAGCATCGACAGGTCGGAGCCGGTGATGACGCTGATCGTCGCCGAGGACCGGCTGAGGATGGTCGGGTTCAGCGACGTGGATTGCTCGTCAGGCGGGGGCTTGAGGCGGGGCTGATCGTCCTGCGCGACGGCGGTCGGCGGCTTCGAGGGGTCCTGCGGGGGCTGGAACGTCTGGGCGGCGAGCAGGAGAGCGATCAGCATCATGGTCGCATCAATCCTTCGTATGCCGGGAGCAGCGTTCCAACCACGAGGAGGCGTTGTTCTTCTCGCTGTCGTACGTCGAAAGGCGAACGGTCTCCCTGAAGTCCTCCTGGGCCTCCTTGTGGCGCTTCTCTTTGCAGCGCGCGTAGCCGCGCCATAGGAACGAGCTTGCATGCTTCGGGTCGAGGCGGATTGCCTCGGTGCATTCCGTGATGCAGAGGGCGTTGTCCGCCGACTCGAAGGCGGCCTGGCCGCGCATCAGGTGCGCATCGCGGCCGATCAGGCGGATTGCCTCCGCGTGCGAGAGCTTCTGGAATTCGTAGAGACCGCCAACGAACTCCTCTTCGGTCAGAGTGGATGCGGACGCCACGGCACGAGCCGCCGCTTCGGAGGCGAGCGCCCATTCCTTCCGGTCCAGCTGGATCCGGGCAATCTGCAGCTGCACGTGCGGAGAAGGGCGCTTCTGTTCCGCCGCGCTGAATTCCAGTAGGGCCGTGTCGTTCTCTCCGAGAGCGCGACGACAGAGCCCGCGTCCGTAAGCCGCTCGGGCCCCTCGAGGCTCGAGCTGCTCCAACTCATCGAAGCGGGCGAGCGCCTCTTTGAGAAGGGAGTCGCTCTTGTTCCGGCTGTAGGCGGACAGATATTGGAGCATCGCCAGCGATGCCAGAATGTCGGCACTGCGCGTGACTTGGAGCGAGGCCAGCGCGTCCTGCAGGGCGGCCGGCAGGTCTCCGAGGCAGCGCCGGGCCCTTGAGCGCTCGCCCAGGAGCTCGGCGTCACCGTGGGCGACTTTCTCGAGCATGACGTCGAGCCAGGAAATGACCCGCGTCCAACTCTCCTGACGCTCCGCGGCGCCGTCGACTCGCCAGAGATGCGTCGCTTCCGCACGGGCGAGGGCCAGCGCGATGTTCCGATACTCACGGGCCGGTTTCAGGGAAGGGTCTTTCTCGAGCGCCGATTTCAAATCCTGCTCCAGCGCTTCACGCGACAGACCGATCGCATTGCGGGATAGACCCCGATCGTGATACGCCGCCGCGAGCCCCGGATCGATCCGGAGGGCGACCTCGAACTCCTTGATGGCATCGCTGTGCTGTCCGGAGGCGGCCAGGCGGCGGCCCTTCTGATAGGCAATCTGACCGAATCTCGAGGCCACCGGCTTTCCTGCCGGCTGAGATTCGATCAGGCGTCCGAAGTCGCGTTCCGCCAAACTCCACTGCTGCAACTCCACGAGGGCCAGGCCGCGCTTTTCGTAGAGTCCGGCCTCCCGCAGGCCGAGCTGTTCGGCGGTGTCGAACCAGCGGACGGCGTCAGGCCATTTCGATTGCTCCAGGAGCCGAGCGCCCATCGCCACCGTGGATCGAGCCAGGCGTACGTTCCGGTCCCGCTGCGGCTCATAGGGCTGGCTTGACAGCTCCGCGAAGCGCTTCCGGAAGGCCTCCGAGTCGGCCTTGGAGGCGAGACGATCCAGTTCCTGCACGCCGCCGTCGAATTCGAGCTCCCTCAGCCTCGGCAGGAGCTCTTCGTATTTGGCAGGCGCCGCCGTCCGGAGGGCTTCGATGAAGCGGACCGCGTCAGGAAGCGCTCGGTCCGTGAGCGCCTTGAACGCCGCCTCGTAGGTGTCGGCGATGAGCCGCTCGCGTTTGCGGGCGTCCTGCTCCTCCTGTACCTGGCGGAGCAGGTCCGCCTTCGCCCGCTCGTCTTTCTCCCTCTGTTCCTGTGCCAGCTGATCCGCCCGCCGTTTCGCCTCTTCCGCCTTCTGTTTCTCCTCTTTTTCCTTCTGGGCGAGCTTTCGATTCGCGTCGTCCTCGGCGAGCTGCACCAGAAGCGCGTTGGCTTCGGGGACCCAGAATCCGGCCTTTTTCAGGTAGACCTTCTTTTTCTCGATGTCCCCTTCGCTCTGCGCCCGCTGCCAGTAGTAGCGGCCGCGGATCCAGTAGCCCAGCGCGGTGCCGGCCAGGAGCAGCAGGATGCAAAAAATGATGCCGGCGGTCGACCTCCAGGGATGTCGCACGAATTCCCTCTGAATGCGGTAGGAGGTCCCGCGCGGGCGGCGCATCGGACGCTCGTTCTGCAGGTAGCGGTCGATGTCGTCGGCGAGCTCCGCCGCGCTCGCGTAGCGCTCGTCCCGGACTTTCTCCATCGCGCCCAGGATGATCGCCTCCACGTTCCGGGAGAGCTCCGGCTTCACCCGGCGGGGCGACTCGAACTCGCCCGTCTGGACCTTGATGACGACCTCGACGGGGTCCCGGCCCGTGTAGGGCGGACGGCCGCACGCCATCTCGTAGATCGTGGAGCCGATCGAGTAGACGTCGGAGCGCGCGTCGGTGGGGAGCCCCAGGGCCTGCTCGGGCGACATGTACGCGGGCGTGCCCACCACCGTCCCCGGGCTGGTCATGGTGGCCGTGACCTGCGCCTGCCGCGCCACGCCGAAGTCGGTGACGTAGACGCGCCCGTGGAGATCCAGCAATAGGTTCGAGGGCTTCACGTCCCGGTGGACGATGCCCTGGAGGTGCGCGTAGTGCAGCGCCCGCGAGGCGTCCCGGAGGCACGCGAGCGTGCTGCGCAGGTCGAGCTCCGTCCGGTCCAGCGTCGTCCCGTCGATGAGCTGCATCGCGATGTAGTCGCGCCCCTCCCAGGTGCCGGTGTCGTAGATGGGCACGATGTTCGCGTGGTGCAGACCGGCCGCGAGCCGGGCCTCCCGCTGGAAGCGCTCGTGGGCCTCGGCGCTGTTGCCGTCCTCCGTCTGCAGGACCTTGAGCGCGACGTCCCGTCCCAGCTGCGGGTCCCAGGCGCGGTAGACGATGCCCATGCCGCCGCGGCTGATCTCGCCGAGGATCTCGTAGCGCGGCGGGCCCACCTGCCGGGAGCTCCGCCGCTCCTCGTGCTCGAAGAGGGAATCGGAAACGCGCTCCATCCAATCGTCAGGATCCGCCGACACGTCTACCCTCCGGAACCCCTACGGAACTCTTAGGAATTGCCGGCCCGGCGTTTGGAACAATCCGGATGGAATTCCTCAGACCCCGTTCTTCCCGATGATCAGCCCGTACTCCTCCTCCAGCTGCTCCTTGTCGAGCACTGTCTGGGTGAGCTCCGTCCGGATCATCTCCCTCAGCTTGACGCGGACGACGTTGATGTGGTTGCCCACGGTCGACTCGCTGGTGCCGATCTTGGCGGCGACCTGCGCGTCCGTGAGGCGCTCCTTGGCGTTCAGGACGGCCGTCTCGAAGGTGCGGAACTGCGTCTCGCGCTTCTCGGCGACAAACCACGCGCGGGTCTGTTCCAGGGCGCGCTCGTAGAGGGTCAGCCGCCAGGCCCAGTCCAGCGCCTTCTCGGGGTCCTTGGCCGCGGCGTCGGGCACGACGTCATGGAGCACGTCGGGCATCGAGACCACCCGCACGCCGCCGCCGCGCTTCAGCGCCCGGGCCGCGTCGAACTGGTCGGCCGCGAAATTGCGCAGGATCCCCTTGAGGTAGTTGCGGAAGCTGGAGCGCCCGGGCTGGAACTTCTGCAGGGCGTCCCCCTGGAGGAGCGCCACGAAGAAGTCCTCGGTCAGGTCGCGCGCATCATCCGGGCTCTTCGACCACTTGAGCCGGATGTAGTGGTAGATCGGCTTCGAGTAGCGCTCGAAGAGGTGGCCCAGCGCCTCGCGCCGCACCGAGGCCGAGCCCCCCTGCAGCCCCACAACCAGGCTCCAGCGGGTCGAGGGCAGATCGCGGCGTCCGTCCGCGGAACTGTCGAGCTCGTTTTTGCCCAAACGGTCGGCCATCGATTCCTAACCAGTCTTCGGCCGGGGGCCGAAGTTCAAGAGATTTAGGTCCCCAAGAACCTAACACAACGGGGGACAAATGATGAGGAAAAACCTGAGTCTGGCGCTGCTGGCCTGGGCTGCCTGCGCCGGGTCCGGGGGCTGCAAGGGCATCGCCCTCAACGCCGTCGCGAACGCTCTCAGCAGCAGCGGCGGCGTCTTCGCGGGCGACGACGACCCGGAACTGGTCCGGGACGCCGTCCCGTTCGGACTGAAAACCTACGAGAGCATCCTGGCGGAACTTCCGGAGCATCAGGGCCTGCTCCGCGCCACCTCGAGCGGTTTCGCCCAATACGCCTACGCGTTCGTCGTCCTGGAAGCCGAGCGCCTGGATGAGACCGACCTTCCGCGCTCCCGCGAATTGCGGCAGCGGGCGCGACGGCTCTTCCTGCGAGCCCGCGACTATGCCCTGAAGGGCCTCGAGGTCGCGCACCCCAACTTCACCAACAAGCTCCGCACGGACCGGGACGCGGCGCTCGCGGAGACCACCCCCGAGGACGCCGAGTTCCTTTACTGGGCCGGGGCCTCGTGGGGAGGGGCGCTCATGGCGGCCAAGGACGACCTGACCCTCGTGGCCGAGCTCCCGATCGCCGGTGCGCTGGTCGCCCGGGTCCTCGAGCTCGACGACGCCTTCGGAGCCGGCGCGGCCCACGAGTTCATGATCTCCTACGAGGGGAGCCGCTCCGAGGCGATGGGCGGAAGCCCCCTGCGCGCCCGCGAGCATTACCGCCGGGCCCTCGAGATCTCGAAAGGGAAGCGGTCGAGCGTGCACCTCGCGCTCGCGGAGGCCGTCTCGGTCCGGGAGCAGAACGTCCGCGAGTTCGGATCCCTCATCGACGCGGCCCTCGCGGTGGATCCCGAGGCCGATCCCTCGCAGCGCCTGACCAACGTTCTCTCGCGCCGCCGGGCGCTCCGCCTGAAGTCCCACGTCTCGGACCTGTTCCTGGAAGCCCCCGTTGAGGAGAAGAAGCCATGAAACACGCCGTACTGGTCGCCGTCACGCTGGCCACCCTCGGCGCCGCCGCGCAGGCGCAGGACGTCCAGATCAAGCTGGGCACGCTCGCCCCCGAAGGGTCGCCGTGGCACTCGATCCTCCGCGACATGTCGGAGGAGTGGAAGACAACCATGGGCGGGAAGCTGAGCCTCAAGATTTTCGCCGGAGGAGTGGCCGGCGACGAGCCCGACATGGTCCGGAAGATGCGCGTCGGACAGCTCCACGCGGCCGCGCTGACCGGCGTCGGGCTCTCCGAGATCGCGCCCGAGGTCATGGCGCTGCAGCTTCCGATGCTGATCCGCAGCGACGAGGAGCTCGACTACGTCCGCGAGAAGCTCGCGCCCGAGCTGGAGGCGCGGCTCCTGAAGCAGGGCTTCGTCGTCGTGAACTGGGGCGAGGCCGGGTGGGTGCACTTCTTCGGCCAGGTGCCCGTGGTCTCGATGGACGACCTCAAGAAGGTGAAGCTGATGGTCTGGTCGGGGAACGCCGGAGAGCTGGCGGCGTGGAAGAATGTCGGCGCCAACCCGGTGCCGCTGCCCGTGACGGAGATGCACGCGGGGCTCAAGTCCGGTCTCATCACCGCGTTCGCGACCACGCCGCTGGCCGCGCTCTCGTTCCAGTGGTTCGGCTCGGCCCCGGAGATGAGCGACATGAAGTGGGCGCCGCTGATCGGCGCCACGGTCGTCACCGAGAAGCAATGGAACGCGCTGCCGGAGGCGCTTCGACCGGCGCTGCTCAAGTCCGGCGAAAAGGCCGGGACGCTGTTTCGCTCGGAGACGCGGAAGCGCAGCGAGGAAGCCGTCGACGCGATGAAGAAGATCCGCCTGACCGTGCACCACGCGTCTGCCGAGGACGTGGCCCGCTGGGAGAAGCAGGCGCGGCTCTCGTGGCCCAAGCTGATGGGAAAGTCGTACCCGCCGGAGCTGGTCGCGAAGATCGAAGCCCACCTGGCGGAGTTCCGCGCCCGGAAGGCGCAGGGGAACTAACGTGACGACTTCGACGGGCCGCTGGACGGACCTCCTCCGGAAGATCGAGCTCTGGGCGGCGGGAGCGGCGCTGATTCTGATGGCGCTGCTCCCGGTCCTGGAACTCCTCCTGCGCTCGGTGTTCCGCCTCAGCCCGCCGAGCTCCTCGCAGTACGTGCAGAACCTCACCCTCTGGGTCGGCTTCCTGGGCGCCATGATCGCCTCGCGGGACAAGAAGCACCTGATGCTGGTCACCGGGGTCGACAAGCTTCCCCCGTCGCTTCGGAAGATCGCGGAGCTGGTTGCCGCCGTGATCTCGACGGCCGTCGCGGCCTCGCTGGCCTGGGCAGGGCTGCAGTTCGTCCGCAGCGAGATGAACGCGCCGGCGACGATCGATGACTGGCTCCCCGTCTGGGTCGCGGAACTGATCCTGCCGCTGTCGTTCGCGGTCATGACCTTGCGCTTCATCCTCCAGGCGGGCGGCTGGAAGCAGCGGCTCGTCGCGGCGCTCGGATTGCCGCTGGCCTGGCTGCTCGGGTTCGCGCTGGCCTCTCACGCGCCGCTCTTCCTCTGGCCGGCGGTCGGGGCCGTGATCGTGGCGAGCATCCTCGGGGCGCCGCTCTTCGTCGGCATGGGCGGCTGCGCGCTGCTCCTCTTCCTGTCGGACGGCACGCCGGCCGCGTCGATCCCCGTCGAGACGTACCGGCTGATCGTCTCCCCGTCGCTGCCGACCGTGCCGCTTTTCACGCTGGCGGGCTTCATCCTGGCGGAAGGGGGAGCCAGCAAACGCTACCTCCGGCTCTTCCAGGCGTTGTTCGGCTGGCTGCCGGGCGGCCTGGCGATCGTGGCCACGCTGGTCTGCTCCTTCTTCACCACCTTCACGGGCGCGTCGGGGGTCACGATCCTTGCGGTCGGCGGGCTGCTGTACCCGATGCTGCGGAAGAGCGGCTATCCGGAGAAGTTCTCCGTCGGGCTGCTCACCGCCACCGGCTCCCTGGGCCTCCTGTTCCCGCCGAGCCTGCCGGTGATCCTCTACGCCATCGTCGCCCGCGTCCCGATCCCCGACCTCTTCCGGGCGGGGGCGCTGCCGGGCGCGCTGCTCGTGCTGGCGATCGTCGTGATGGCCGCGCGGGAAGGGATCGGCGGGAAGGTCGAACGGCACCCGTTCCGGCTCCGCGAGGCCGGCCTGGCGCTCTGGGAGGCGAAGTGGGAGGTCCTGCTGCCCGTCGTCGCGCTGGTGTCGATCTTCGGCGGCTTCTGCACCCTGATCGAGGCGGCAGCCATCACCGTCGTCTACGCCCTGGTGGTCGAGGTCGCCGTCTACCGCGACCTGCGCCTGGGGAGCGATCTGCCCCGGGTCCTGGAGTCCTGCGTCACGCTGATCGGCGGCGTCTTCGCGATCCTCGGCGTGGCCATGGGGCTGACGAACTACATGGTGGACGCCGAGGTGCCCATGAAGGCCACGGCCTGGGTGAAGGACCACATCCACTCGCGCGGCATGTTCCTGCTGGCGCTGAACGTCTTCCTGCTGATCGTCGGCTGCCTCATGGACATCTATTCCGCCATCGCGGTGGTCGTCCCGCTCATCCTGCCGGTGAGCGCCGCCTTCGGGGTCCACCCGCTGCACCTGGGGATCATCTTCCTGGCGAACCTGGAGCTCGGATATTTGACGCCTCCGGTGGGGATGAACCTCTTCCTGGCTTCGTACAGGTTCGAAAGGCCGGTGATGGAGGTGACGCGGCACGCGCTGCCGTTCCTTCTGCTCCTGATGCTGATGGTGCTCCTCATCACCTACGCGCCGGGCCTGTCGCTGATCGGCGTCGACCATTGAGAGGGAAGAGCATGGACCTTCGAAACCTCTGGGCGTGGCTCTACGGCAGGGTGTTCCCGGTGTCGATCGGGACCTTCTGGGACCGCTAAAGCGGGGCATTTTCCCGAAGTTGCCTTGATAAATGCCCGCGTCGACCTATAATCACCAACGACATGCCACCTGGCGAGATCGAGCGCATCGGCGAACTCCTGGTCGAAGAAGGCGGCGTCACTCAGGAAGAGCTGAGTCGTGCGCTCGCCGAGGGCAACCTCAAATCGTCCGCGCTGGGACAGCTCCTCGAGTCCTCCGGCCACGTGCGCCGCGCGGAGCTCGCGGCCTTCCTGGCCGGCAAGTTCCGGGTGCCGGTCCTGGACGACCTCCGTCGCGTGGACATCTCCGCCGAGGCGGCCCGCCTGGTGCCCGAGGACATCGCCCGCAAGCACGAGGCGATCCCCCTGGCGCGGGTCGGCGACCTCCTTTGCGTCGCGAAATCGAATTACTACAACCGCGCGGCCGTCCAGGAGCTCCGCAAGGTCTCCGGCCTGAAGATCAAGGTCGTGCAGGCGGACGAGGGCCAGGTCCGCGCGGCCATCGAAGCCGTCTACCGGGGCAGGAAGGGCGAACTGCCGGCTCCCGCGGGGAAGTCCAAGGGGACCGGCGTCCGCAGCTCGACGACGCGGATCCCCGTCCAGACTCCCGCGGCGGCGGCGGTCGACGACGTGCCGCTGATTTCGCCGCCCGACAACGGGCACTCGAAGCCCGTCCTCTCGGAAGTCAAGGGCGGCGAGGACCTGAACGAGGTCATCGAAGTTCTCGACGCGATCAAGATCCCTTCCCAGGAATTCACCTCGGCCATGCGCGACCCGTTGACGCGACTGGTCCTCGAGTTCGAGGACGTCTTCCACGTCGGCCGTCCGGTCATTCCGCGGATGTCGTAAACCCGAACCCGGAACCCCGAACCAAGAACCACGACTAGGATTGTTCCCCCTCCCGGCCTCCCCCCCGGGCGAGCTGCAGAGGGGGGGGCCTCCGCTCATGGTTCCTGGTTCTTGGTTCGTGGTTCGGGATTGTGTTTAATAAACCCCATGGTTGCCTTCCGCTACGAGAAGTGGGACGAGGACCTCCTTCGCCGGATGAAGGAGTTCGCCTCGCTGATGGCGATGTTCCAGCATCTCCTGCTTCAGGCCAACGGCGATGTCGAGCGCACGTTGCAGTACATGAAGCGGCTCCAGGAGATGGGCTACATCGACCAGGCCGCCGACCTCGCGCAGTTCCGCCAGTCGCTGGAGCAGAAGCAGATCATCGAGACCTCGAAGGGCTTCCCGACCCTGACCTCCAAGGGTGAGCGCATGATCCGCCAGGACGCGCTCAACCGCATCTTCAACAACCTGAAGCGGGGGACCCTCGGGGAGCACCGCACCCCGCAGGCGGGGGACGGCGGGGACCGCCTTCCCGAGACCCGGCCCTGGGGCTTCGGCGAGGACCTCGCCGGGCTCGACGTGCAGCGGACCATGCACAACTCGCTGCTGCGGACCGGGACGGAGCTGCGCCTGGCCGAGGAGGACTTCGAGGTCAACGAGCGCGAGCACCTCACGAGCTGCGCCACGGTGCTGCTGCTGGACATCTCGCACTCGATGATCCTCTACGGCGAGGACCGGATCACGCCGGCCAAGAAGGTCGCGCTCGCGATGGCGGAGCTGATCCAGACCCGATACCCGAAGGACTCGCTGCAGGTGGCGCTCTTCGGGGACGACGCGACCGAGGTCAGCGTGAAGCAGCTGCCCTACGTGGGCGCGGGGCCGTACCACACGAACACGCGCGCCGCGCTGCAGCTCGCGCAGCGCCTCCTGCTGCGGAAGAAGCACCCGAACCGCCAGATCTTCATGGTGACCGACGGGAAGCCGTCGGCCATCACGGAGCACGGCAAGCTCTACAAGAACCCGTTCGGCCTGGACCCGAAGATCGTGGGCCTGACGTTGGAGGAAGCGGCCGCCTGCCGGCGGAATAAGATCGTGATTACGACGTTTATGTTGACGCAGGAGCCCGCGCTGGTAGATTTTGTCAACAAGCTGACCCAGGTGAACAAAGGCCGCGCCTATTTCTCCGCCGCGGACAACCTGGGGGGCAGCGTCTTCGTGGACTACCTGCGGAACAGGAAGAAGAAAATTGGGCATTGAAAACGTCGTCATCGTCGGCAGCGGCCCGTCGGCGTACACCGCGGCCGTCTACGCGAGCCGGGCAAATCTGAATCCGCTGATCATCGAAGGCGAGGGCGGCCGCAACGAAGGCATCCCCGGCGGCCAGCTGATGATCACCACGGAGGTCGAGAACTACCCCGGCTTCCCGAAGGGCGTCCAGGGCCCCGAGCTCATGCAGCTCATGCGCGAGCAGGCCGAACGTTTCGGCACGCGGATCGAGACGGGCTGGGTCGAGAAGGTCGATGCCTCCACTCGCCCGTTCACCCTCAAGACCACCGAGAAGACCTACCAGACCAAGGCCGTCATCGTCGCGACCGGCGCCGGCGCGAAGTTCCTCGGAATCCCGTCCGAGAAGCTCCTGATGAACAAGGGCGTCTCGGCCTGCGCGACCTGCGACGGCGCGCTCCCGCTCTTCCGCAACAAGAAGCTCGTCGTCGTCGGCGGCGGCGACACCGCCGTCGAGGAGGCGACCTTCCTGACCCGCTTCGCCTCCAAGGTCGCGCTCGTCCACCGGCGCGACTCGCTGCGCGCGTCCAAGATCATGCAGGAGAAGGCCAAGAAGAACCCGAAGATCGAGTTCGTCTGGAATTCGGTCGTCGAGGAGATCCTGGACGTCACGAAGGGCCGCGTCAGCGGCGTCAAGCTGCGGAACGTGAACACGAATGAGACGACCACGATGGAGATCGGCGGCATCTTCGTCGCGATCGGCCACGAGCCCAACACGAGCTTCCTGAAGGGCGTCGTCGACCTCGACGACAAGGGCTACGTCAAGGTGTCGCGCGGCACCTACACCAGCGTCGAAGGCATCTTCGCCGCGGGGGACTGCGTCGACCACGTCTACCGCCAGGCGATCACGGCCGCGGGGCAGGGCTGCATGGCCGCGATCGACGTCGAGCGCTGGCTGGAGTCCCAGGGGCACTAGTCCGAACGCCGAACCCCGAACACCGAACCAGGAACACCGACGCGGAGCCGCCCCCGCCCCAGCCCTCCCCGGGGGAGGGTGCTCAGGACTTCATCATCCGGGCGAACACGTAGAAGGCCACTCCACAGAGCAGCGCGGCGCCCACGATGTCGGCCAGCAGCTGCGCGACCCAGTCCATGATCCGCGCCTTCGGACGCGGCATCAGAAGCCAGACCGCAACGACGAACACCGCGCCCACGATCGGCGCGGCGATCAGCGTCGGGATGACGACTCGCTCCGACGGACCCCCTTTGCCGGCCGTCACGGCGATTCCGTAAATGCCGCCGATCAATCCGGACAGCGCTCCGAAGACGAGAGCGACTTCGAGCAGGATCACGGAGCGGGGTTTCGGCTTTTCTTCCATGAAGGGCCGACTGATCCTATCATGGGCGCCATGAGCCTGAAGCAGCGAATCGACGAGGCCGTCAAGGCGATCGGCGCCAAGAGCGCGCCCGAGATCGGCATCATCCTCGGCACGGGCCTCGGCGGCGTCGCGCAGGCCATCCAGGTGGAGCAGAAGTTCTCGTACGAGTCGCTCCCGCACTTCGCGCGCTCGACCGCGCACAGCCACAAGGGCGACCTGCTGCTCGGGACCCTCGAGGGCAAGCGCGTCGTGGCGATGGAGGGGCGCTTCCACGCCTACGAAGGCTACACGATGGACCAGATCACGTTCCCGGTCCGCGTCATGCGGGCCCTGGGGGCGAAGGCGCTCATCGTGTCCAACGCGTGCGGCGGACTCAACCCCGCCTACACCAAGGGCGACCTCATGCTCATCGACGACCACATCAACCTGATGGGCATGAACCCGCTGACCGGCCCCAACGACGACTCGCTCGGGCCGCGCTTCCCGGACATGGTCCGGCCCTACGATCCCGAGTTCCTCAAGCTGGCCGAGACCATCGCCGCGGAGGAGAAGCTGCCGGTCCGGAAGGGCGTCTACGTCGCCCTGACCGGCCCCTGCCTGGAAACGCGCGCGGAGTATCGCTTCCTCAGGAACATCGGGGCCGATGTCGTGGGCATGTCGACCGTGCCCGAAGTGATCGTCGGCGTCCACGGCGGCTTCCGCATCCTGGGCGTCTCGATCGTGACGGACATCTGCATCCCGGAGACCCTGCAGCCGGTCAACATCCACGAGATCATCGCCACCGCGAACGAGGCCGAGCCCCACATGACCCGGCTCCTGCGCCGCTTCGTCGCCCGGGCCAAGCTCTAGACGCTGCTTCCCGGTAATCGCGTTACTCCCAAGTAACGAAAGGGAAGGGGCTCGATTAGAGCCCATCTACAACAACCTGATGTCCAACACCTTACAAAAGCAGCATTGTCCAAGGTCTGGTACGGGGGTTGCTCTAGACAGACTGAAATTTTTGACCCGCCCTTACTGGACACGAGAGCGGCCTTGAAGTTGTCGGGGCCGCTCCCGTCATTTTAAAGGCCCTCCGCGACCTTCAGATTATCGGACATTCCGGCCGATATATCCCCCAGATGAGGGCCGTTCCATGAGACGAATCTGGGGGATCGCCGCTCTCCTGCTGCTCGGCGCGTGCCAGGACTTCGACAGCGGCAGCGAGGGCGTCCGGCGCCCGCCGCTGGGCGGCGACGACGTAAAGGACCACGCCATGCCGCTCAGCGCCGCGGAGCCGCCCTGGCGCGACCTCGTCCGCCACACGAATCTGCCGCTTCCCGGCAAGGCCATGCATCCCGCCCCCTCGGCCGACGGGGCCTTCTTCGCCTACGCGACGAGCGAGTTCGGGCCCAAGATGCAGATCGCGATCCGCGAGACGTACGACGCGTCGCCCCTGCAGATCACGTCCAACAGCGGCGACAACCTGTTCCCGCGCGTGTCGCCCGACGGCAAGCAGATCGCCTACGCCTCCAACAAGGACGGGAACTGGGACATCTTCGTCGGCCGCATCGATTCTCCCGGCAGCGTCTCCCAGATCACCTTCGAGCCCGAGGACGACATCGCCCCGGCCTGGTCGCCGGACGGGAAGAAGCTGATCTACTCGACCCGCAGCGCGTCGGGCGTCTGGCAGCTCGTCATCGCCGACGTCGGCACCCGCATCAAGACCTACCTGGGCGCCGGCATCTACCCCGACTGGTGCCCCGACGCCAAGACTCCGCTCATCTGCTTCCAGTCGCAGCCGCGGGAGAAGGGCGGCCGCAGCGGCGTCTGGATCGCGCGGCCCGACGGCACGGGACTCCGCGAGCTGGTGGCCGACAAGGGACAGGGCTGGTCGGCGATCAACCCGCACTTCTCGCCGGACGGCCGCTGGATCGCCTACGCCACCGTGGACAAGAGCGTCGAGTCCCGCAGCTTCGGCGTCCCCAGCGAGGCGGACGACATCTGGATCGTTCGCCACGACGGGGCCTACAACATGCGTCTGACCGACGACCTCGCGGCCGAATGGTGGCCCGCGTGGGGCGGCGACCGGGTCTTCTTCGTAAGCAGCAAAGGCGGCATGCAGAACATCTGCAGCATCCGCGTGAAGCCGCTGGAGGACTCGAAGTGAAGCGGGCCGCGATCGTCTTCCTGACCCTCCTGGCCGGCTGCGTCGAGCTGCCGGAGGACAAGCCGCCCTTCGAGCTGGGCGACGTCGCCGTCCTCCCGATCGTCAACCGGACCGGCGTGCCCTTCGACGGCGACGAGTTCGCCAACATCCTCGCGTCCGAGCTCGTGAAGGCGGGCGGGAACCGCGTCATCCGCCCCGCCCAGATCCGCGCCGCCGGCGAGCCCGGCGAGTCGATCCAGACGGCCAACGACGCCCTGCGCCTCGGCCGCCGCGTCCGGGCCCGCCTCGTGCTCGCCTGCGCGATCACCGACTACGACCCGTACGATCCGCCCAAGGTCGCCATTGCCACGCAGGTGCTCCGCGTCGACGCCGGCCCGCTCTCGGGGCAGGACCTCGACCGCCTGCTCCAATCGGGCAGCTGGCGCCGGGGGCCGCTCTCGATGACCCGCGACGGCGCCGCGCACGCGCTGGCCGCCTTCGAGGGCGTCTACGACGCGCAGGACCCCGAGACGCGGCGGGCCTTGAAGCTCTACGCCCGGGGCCGCGATTCCGCGTTCGCGGGCGAGCGGGAGTTCCTGGCCGTGCAGTCCCGCTATCTCCAGTTCGTGTCCGCCCAGCTCATCCAGAGGCTCTCCAGCCATGGGTCCTAGAGAAGAATTCCTGCGTCACCTCCGGACGGAACGGAACCTGTCCCCCCACACCGTCCGGGCCTACGGGGGCGACCTGGACCGCTTCATCGAGTTCCTGGGCGGCGAGGGGAAGCTGCTCGCGCCCGACGTCAATGTCGCCCTGGTCCGGCGCTTCCTCTCCAAGCTCCACGCCGAGTCCTACCAGAAGAGCTCCATGGCCCGCATGTTGGCCTGCCTGCGGACATTCTACGACTACTTCCTGCGGCGCGGTGGGGTGGAGAGCAATCCCGTCCGCCAGGTGCGCACGCCCCGGCTCGACAAGAAGCTGCCCAGCTTCCTGGACGAGGACGAGGTGGTCCGCCTGCTCGAGGCGACCACGGGCGACTCCTTCACGGACCGGCGCGACCGGGCGTTGCTCGAGACGATCTACGGCGGCGGCCTCCGCGTGAGCGAGGCCACCGGGCTGGACCTCGCGGACCTGCAGCTCGACCAGGGCTTCGCCGTGGTGCGCGGGAAGGGCGGCAAGGAGCGCCTGGCCCCGCTGGGCACGGGGGCGACGCGCGCCGTCGAGGAGTACCTGCCCGAGCGGGCCGTCCGGGTCGAGAAGCTCATGAGCGGCGTGACGGCGCTCTTCATCAACAAGAACGGCACGCGGCTGAACGTCCGCAGCGTGCGCCGGATCCTGGACCGCCGGGCGACGCTGGCGGGCATCAAGAAGGCCGTGACGCCCCATACGCTGCGTCACAGCTTCGCGACCCACCTCCTGAACCGCGGCGCCGACCTGCGGGCCGTCCAGGAGCTCCTGGGCCATGCCAACCTGACCACGACGCAGATCTACACCCACGTCACGACCCACCGGCTCAAAGAGGTCTACGACAAGGCGCACCCCCGCGCGGTGTAGACCGAACGCCGGACTCAGCACACCGAACACCGATCGGAACCGCTCGCCCCTCTTTCCCCCTCTGGGGGAAGTAGAAGGGGGGGCGACTCCGACTCGGGGTTCGGTGTTCGGCGTCCGGTGTTCGGGGCAGAGTGGGAGCCGGGATACGCCCTTCGAAATGGCCCGTTGGGTTAGGGTGATGTCGGTTTGACTCGCGATGCGCCCTTCGAGGTCTTGATCCGATAGGCGCTGCCTTCGGCGTAGACCTTCACGTCGGTGGCGCCACCACAGCGAGAGCACGTCACGGTGTGAGTGCCTTCGTTGACGGTGAAGCGAATCAGAGACTTGTCACAGTGCCGACACGGGATCGGCACCGACATCCCCGGTCGAGGTTCCAGCGGCACGCTAGTCGTTCTCCAAGTTGCAAGGCATTACTGCCGCTTATCGAATGCTAATTTTAGGTGCACTCGCCTTCATGTCAACGAATACCTCCGAGGGGTTAATCCTGAGTAGAACTGATATAGTGTTTAAGTGAACATCCTGCTGACCGGGTTCGAGCCCTGGGGGACGAACCGCGTCAATCCCAGCGGCGAAATTGCGACGGAACTCGGCGGGCACGTGCTGCCGGTCGACTACGAGCGCGCCGTCCGGGAGCTGCGACGCCTGATCCGGAAGACCCGTCCCGACGCGCTCCTCATGCTGGGACTCGCGTCCAGTCGCACGAGGATCTCGCTGGAGGCGGTCGCGCTCAACCGGGACCACCACGAGGAGGAGGGGAAGCAGCGGCGCTGGCGCCGGCCCATCCGGCGCCGGGGCCCGATCGCCCTGGAGGCGCGGCTGCCGCTGGACCGGATCTTCGGCCGCCTGAAGGCCGCCCGGGTGCCCGTGGCGGTCTCGCACCACGCAGGGACCTTCGTGTGCAACCACGTCTTCTACGAGGGCCTGACGGCGTATTCCGGGCCCTGCGGCTTCGTCCACGTCCCGCCCTTCAAGGCGATGTCGCGGCCCCGGCAGATTCGGGCGATCCGGACGATCCTGGACGCGCTGGGCGGGCCGTTGTCGCGAGCAGCCACGCGGTAGGGGCCGCGACCAGGGCCATCCCGGCCAGCGTCACCCACCCGAAGCTGCGCTGCCACACGATCCGGTCGTAGGCGGCCCCGAAGAGCATCTCCGATAGGCCCACCACCGAGACCCGGGAGGGGTCTCCGAGCGCGAAGGCTCGAGTCAGCGCGATCTGGCCGATCGTGCCCATGAGGCCCATGCCGAGCAGCATCGTGAGGTCGCGCGGGTGTCCCAGGGCGCCGATGGGCTGACCGCGGCCCCAGACCGCGAAGACGCCGGCGCAAATCACCGTCGCGGCCATGGCGAAGTGGATCACAATGCTCCGCGCGTCGACGCTCGCCAGGCGGTTGAGCCCGAGCATCACGACCGCGGTCGCGATGGAGCTCAGCACGCCCGTCGCGAGGGCCACGCGCGCCTCGTCGAAGTGGGGCTGCGCGATGAGCGCCACGCCCGCGAGGCCGACGACGATGGCGATCCAGACCTTGCCGGACGGCCGCTCCTTGAGAACGAGCCAGGAGAGGAGCGCGACCCAGAGCGGGTAGCTCTTGATCAGGGTCGTCGCCTCCGAGAAGGGCAGGTGGGTGAGGGTGTAGAACGTGCAGATCATGCTGAGGCTGCCGACGAGGCTGCGCATCCAGAGCATCGGGCTGCCGCGAAAGATGAAGGTCGTGCGGGTGAGCAGCCCGATGGCGACCGCGAAGAGCAGCATGAGCGCCGCGCGGACGAAGGCGAGAAAGCGCCAGTCGGAGGCTTCGGCAAGGATCTTGCTGAGGGCGCCCATCGTGGCAAAGCTGACGGCGCTCCCGAGCATCCACAGGTACGGCCCGAGGGGACGATTCATTCGGCCGCGCCCGCGTCCGCGCTCGCTCCGGCGGGGGCCCAGGGGGTGCCCTCGCGGATCGCGACGAGCTGCCCGTAGTGGTGCATGTTGTGGGTGGCAGTCTTGCCGACGACGTCCCAGGCCCGGATCGTGCCGAGCTCGGAGTGCGTCCCCGTCCGGCCGAAAATCTGCTCGGGAAGGAAGTCGACGAGCTCGATCATGGTCTCGCGGGAGGTCGTGAAGAGGCGCCGCATCAGCAGCATGTCCCGCTGCGTCGGAATCAGGGTCTTGGTCCACTTGTCCTGATCCATCGAAGAGAGCGCGCAGCCGGGCTGGCTGAGGATCATGCGGGCACGGTAGTGGAAGACGAGCTCGCAGTCGGTCAGGTGGGCCAGGATCTGGCGCGCGGTCCACTTGCCGGGCGCATAGCTCTTCTGGAGGAAGGCGGGTTCGGCCTCGAAGAACGGGATCGTCAGGGTCAGGGCGCGCTTGAGCTCGCTGATGATGGTCGCCTTGTTCATGGGCGACCATTCTAACGATGGAACTACCTGTTCTCCAGCGCCAGTTGGGCGCAGTTCCGAATGTCCGGAGCCGCGACGCGGGCAAGGCGCCGGAGGATCGGCGCCGCCTCCTCCAGCTTCCATTCGCCGCACACGCGGATGGCCGTCTGCCGGATCGAGAGATCCGGAAAGCAAAGACGCTCCACAAAGAGGGGCGCGAGCGAACGGTCGCCCGTGGCGGCGAGGGCGGCTTGAATGTCTGCGGCGACCGGATCGCGGACTCCCGTGTCCCCGGTGGCGCACCAGGGGTGCCGTCGGGCCTTCTGCGCCGCTTCAGCCGCCTCCAGTTCGGGAAGCATCTTCACGAGCTTTTCCTTCGCGACTCCTTGCAACTCATCCGGGATCTTTCTCGCAGGCTGAGGATCAGGGCGCGACGCCGGCCGAGGGGGAGCGGGGGCCGCGTCGGCATCGCGGTCGATCTCGCGCAGCGACGCCGCCGCCTCTTTGGCCAGGTTGGGGCTGTTGAGGAGGGCCGTCAGGTTCTCCCTCGCCGCTTTGCAGCGGCCCTTGCCGGCAGCGAGGATCGCGGGACGCCTCAGCCAAGGGGTGCCTTTCTGGAGCAGCTCGACGGTTGTCGGCTCGGCTTGCGGGATCGCCACGGCGGTCTGGAGAACCGCGATTGCTTGTTTGGACGCCCAGTGGGTGCCTACGGCCTTCTCCAGGAGAGGTCGGTCCTGCGGCGTGACGCCGTCGAGGGCGAGCCCGACCAGGACTTGCAGCCAGTGTTGATCCCGATCGTTGCAGGCTTCCGGGTCCCAATTCTCAATGGCGCGCAGGACGTATCGCGCGGCCGGGTAACGATCGGGAAGCAGCGAGAGCGCCACGCGCTCCATCTCCCGGTCCTTGGTCTCGAAGAGATGAATCGCGTAGGTCCCGAAGCTCTCGCGCCATTCTGCTTTGGAGCGGATCTGAAGCGCCAGCTGCAGCGCCGGTCCCTCCAGCAGCGCGTCGGCGAACTCGGGAGAGGCATCCAGCAGGGCGGGATCGAACCAGCGTTCGCGATCGATTCTCTTGATGAGCAGCTCGACGCGGGTCTTGAAGTCCAGGTCGCTCGTGTCGACGGCTTTCAGGGCGGGAAGCGCCTCCTCGCCGATGACGCGCAGGCGCCGGGCGGCCTTCTCGCGGACGTCGATCGAATCGTCGTCGAGCTGACGGACGAGGTCAGGAATGGAGCCCTGGCATAGCAGGGCGAGAAGCAGGCCCATCTAGTCCACTAGACGCGCCTCGACAACTACTTGTCCTCGGTCTTCTTTTCCTCGGTCTTCGGCTTCTCGCTCAGCAGCTTCTGGACCGCTTCGGGAACCTCGACCTTGACCTTACCGGCCTCGCTGAGCTCGCAGCGGCGGGTCATCGTGATGTCGACCTGATTGCCCTGGATGTCGATGCTGATCTTGGTCACAAGCTCGTAGATGACGACGTTGCCCGAGCCGTCCACCCAGATCCGGGCGCTGCCCTTGGTTTCGGCGTTTCCGGCGGCCCCGAACTGGCCCAGCATGCGCCCCAGCGGGGACTCTTTCATGGCCTCCGCGGAGAGGTCGCCCGAGAACTGGGTGCACTCGATCTCGCCGATTTTCTCGGTCTTATCGCCCTTCTTGACCTCCTTGAAGCCCTTGGCGAGCTCCTGGAGTTCGTCGTGGGGCGCCTTGAAGTTCTTGGCCATCATTCGGCCGAACAGGGCCCCGCGGCCGCGGTTCCGGTTGGGTTTCTCGCCCTCGGCGGGGGCGGGGGGCTGGAACTGGGCCAGGTCCTGCCAGTCCCCGACGGCCTGCTTCACGAAGACGCGATCGCCCTTCTTGAAGATCTCGCCCTTGTCGGATTTGATGTATAGCCCCGCGTCCTTTTGATACTTTCCGTCCATCGTGGGGATCTGCGGAGGCCCGCCACCGAATGGGCTCTGGACCTCGGTCTCGCCCTTGAACGCGTACGACTCCAGGGCGGCGGCTTTCGAGACGGCCTGCGTCAGCGTCTCCTTGTCGTCAGCGAATGCGGGTGCTGCGAGCGCGATCAGGACCGCCGCGGAAGCCAGGGTCTTCATCGTGGATCTCCTGTCAAAGCTGCGCTTGGGACAGCGGAGCGGCGGGCGAAGTTCGGTGAAATCCCCCTGGGAGCACCCGTAATAAGGTCCGATAATGACCGTTATGTTGCGTCACGGCTTAGGGGAGGATCGGCTGGCCGATCCGGTCCTGGCGGCCATCCAGCGCCGGGTTTCGGCGTGCCGCCGCTGCCCGCGGCTGAACAAGTATCTGGATGACGCTCGGCTCCGCTGGCCCGATCACCGCTGCGCGCCCGTGCCCGCCTGGGGCGACGCGCGCCCTCGCCTGATCATCGTCGGCCTGGCGCCCGGGATGCACGGCGCCAATAAGACGGGCCGCATGTTCACCTTCGATTCCTCCGGCCAGTGGCTTTACGGCATGCTTCACGAGGTCGGCCTGGCGTCGCGACCCGTTTCGGAAGCCCCCGGCGACGGCCTGAAGCTGCGCGGCGTCTACATCACCGCGGCGGCCCGTTGCGCGCCGCCCGGAAACAAGCCTTTGCCGGCCGAATTGACGGCCTGTCGGCCGTATCTCGAGGCCGAATTGCGCCACTTGACTGGGGCGCTTGTCATCCTGGCTCTGGGTCGGATCGCCCACGAAGCCATATTACGGATTCTCGATGTGAAGCCCCGGGACTACCCATTCAGCCACGGCGCCGAGCATCGGCTCCCGGACGGCCGGATCTTGCTCGATTCCTACCATCCCAGCCGTCAGAACACGAACACCGGGCGTCTCACCAGGCCCATGTGGCGCGCCGTCTTCCGCCGCGCCAAAACCCTGCTCCGCTAACAAAACGCAGCGTCTATTCTGTTCATCGGCGACCCATGATTATGGGCTAGGGTGCCGGATCCAGTCGAGGCGGCCGCCGGTGTCGTCGAGATCGATGGCGCAGAGAGTCGCGGGACGGAACGACACCGCCTGACCCACGAGGCCGCTCGTGATGGCGCTGATCTCCGGATTGTGACCCACGACAAGCACGGGGCCTGCCTGGCCGCGAATTTCGTGAAGGTACGTGGCGGACGATGCCCCGCAGTTCAGCGCCTCTCGGAACTCGACGCCGACCTTCGTGCCGAAGCCTTCGACGAGGAGTTCGGCCGTCTCCCGCGCGCGCAGCCGCGGGCTGCTGAGGACGATGCCGATTCCCACCCCACGCTCCCGCAGCGCCCTGCCCGTCTCCCGGGCCTCCTGCCGGCCCTGCTCGGTGAGCGGACGCAGCGCGTCGGGCGCGCCGCCCGCATCGGCGGCCGTGGCGTGGCGCATCAGATAGACCTGCATCCAGGCGCCAGTATAGGCCGGGAGGAAGCAGCGGATGTAGTACTTTGGAGCCTATTCGGAAGCGCGGATTGGGAGCCCAAGGACGGGAAGACGAGCGACGACTCGGGCCTGACGATCGAGCTTCCCCGGCGTCAGTGATTCAGCCCCCGCGACGACCCCAGCGTGCCGTTCCGCGGGGACGGCGTCAGGGTCTGCGGCCCGGTTTGTGGCTGTCCCTGCGGCGGCGTGGTCGGCGTCTGGACCTGGGAGGCCGCCGGCGTCCCGCGCAGCAAGTTCTGGAGCATCACCGCCAGGGACGCCGCGTCGCCGTTCCGCAACTGGACGACGTAGGTGCTCATGCTCGCGGTCGGATCGGCATCGAGCTCGTCGATGACCTGGTCCATGATCGCGAGATACTCCTTCGAGGCGCGGACGAGGACGCGCGACGTGCGCTCGTCGGCCGTAATCTCCATCTCCTGGCTCGGGAGCAGCGAGGGGGTCTCGGCCTGCTTGGGCTGCGGCTGGGGCGGCGGGTATCCGGGTTGCGGCTGGGGCTGCTGCTGTTGCGGGGCCTTCTGCCCTCCCCCCTGCGTGGCCTTGACCTGCGCCAGGAACAGGTCCTTCAGGATGGCCGCGGTTTCCTTGGCGCTCGCGTGACGCAGCTTGTAGATGCGCAGTTGGACGAGGTCGCTGATGGGCTGATCGAGTTCCTCGACGATCGCGTCCACCATGATCAGGCGCTGCTCGCTGGCCGCGACGACGAGCTTGTTGGCGCGCGTATCGGCCACGACCCGCACCTCCAGGGCCGAGCCCGACGAGTCGTTGTGCGGCACCATGCGGCCGTACATGTCGTACACGAAGAGCTGCCCGCGGCTCTTGCCCGACGAGGGCTTCCCCGAGCCGCCGCCGCTGTCCGAGAACAGATCGCTCACGAACTTCGCCACCGCGAGCGCGTCCGCGTGCCGCAGCGCGTAGAACTTCACCTTCACGGTGGCCGAGCCGCGCTTGTCGAGCCGCTCGATCATGTTCCGGATGTCGGCCAGATTGTCCTCGCTGGCGATGACGATCACGGAGTTCGTCTGCGTTTCGGCCACCACCCGGATCGTGTCCTTGGAGAGCGGCCGGTTCGGCGCGGCTTTCTGCTGCTGCTGCATCTGCATCGCGTACATCTGCTGCTGGGCCTTCATGGCCTCGCCCGGGTTGTAGATCTCGTTCAGGGTCCGGACCACTTCCCCCGCGTCGGCGTTCTTCAGGCCGAAGGTCTGCATCCGGAGCTCGGACGCGGTGCTCACGTCGATCAGGCGCAGCATCCGGACGGCGTTGCGGATGCAATCCGAGCGCCCCGTCAGGATCAGCGCGTTCGAGTACGTGGACACCGACACCTGCCCGTCGGCCTCGAGGACCTTCTTGAGAAGCTCGCCCAGCTCCTTCTGGACGTCGGCGACGTTCATCGCCTTGAGCGGGACGATCTGCGTCCGGACGTCCGACGACGCGGGGATCACGTCGGGGTCGGAGCCCTGGAAGATCCTCAGCTGCCGCCGCATCACCTCGCCGAGATCCTGGACCTTGAGAACCTGGCCGGGTTTGGGGACGTCGGGCGAGACCGGATTCGTGATGATCGCGTCCACGGGCCGCAGCGCCGCGTTGAGGAAGTCGAGGCAGCGCGACGCCGGCACCTCCGTGTCGCTCACGGCCGTGATGCTGCCCGCCACCTGCTTCTCCTGCACGAAGATCCAGCCGGTGACGGAGCTGACGTACTTGAGCACCGCGTCGACGGACGCGTCCTTGAAGTGGAAGGACAGCTTCTTCTCTTTCTCCGGCTCCTGCGCCGAAAGAAGCACCGTCAGCAGGCAGAAGGTGAGTTGGCCCATCCCGTTGTCCCTCCCCGATTTGTATTTAGACGAATGGGACGGGTCCCCGATCACGGATTTCTATTTTCCGACGCCGTCGAGCCCCTTGATCGGGAAGAGCGGAGAGCGCGTGTGGTTCTCGACCATGATCTGCTCGATGCGCGCCAGGATCTGCGGATTGGACGAGGCGACGTCCTTCGTTTCGCCGAGGTCCGCCTCCAGGTCGTAGAGCTGGGTCTTCTGAGGGCCCGTGCCGAGGCCCGTGCGGATGCCCTTCCAGCGGCCCATCCGGACGGCCTGCTGGCCGCCGTAGCTCGGGAACTCCCAGTAGAAGTAGTCGCGCGGCGGCTGCGGCCGGCCGAAGAGCGCGGGCTCGAAGCTGACGCCGTCGATGCGCGACGGCTTGGAGAGCCCCGCGACGTCGCAGAGGGTCGGCAGCACGTCCCAGAACGCGATCGGGACGTCGGAGCTCGTCCCCGCCTTGATCCGGCCCGGCCAGCGGGCGATGAACGGCACGCGGATGCCGCCTTCGTAGAGCTGGCCCTTCTCCCCGCGCAGTGGCCCGTTCCCGTTGAAGAAGGCCAGGTCGTGGCCGCCCGCGATGTCGATCGAACCGTTGTCGCTGCTGAAGACCACGAGCGTGTTCTGGTCGAGGCCGAGCTTGGCGACGAGGTCGAGGATGCGGCCGACGCTGCGATCCATGCGGCTGATCATGGCCGCGTGCGCCGCGCGGGGACGCTGGTGCGGCAGGTAGCCCTTTTCGCCCCAATACGGCGTTTCCTCCCAGCCCAGGTAGGGCTGCAACGAGTCCTCCGGAACCTGCAGGGCGACGTGCGGCACCGTGAACGGCACGTAGAGGAAGAAGGGGCGATCCTTGTTGCTCTGGATGAAATCCAGCGCCTCCTTCTCGAAGAGATCGTGGGAGTAGTACTTCCCCTTGTAGGTGCCGTCGTTGCCCACCGGCACCCGCTGGTCGTTCTTCCACAGGTAGAACGGATAGTGGTTGTGCGCGTGGCCCTGGCAGTTGTAGCCGTAGAAAAGGTCGAAGCCCTGCCGGTTGGGATCGCCCTCCGTGCCCGGCCCGCCCAGGCCCCACTTCCCCATCGCGCCGGTCCGGTAGCCGGCCGCCTGGAAGAGCTTCGCGATCGTGATCGTCGACGCCGGCAGCGGCGTCTGTCCCTCCACGCCGTAGGTCTTGTTGTCGCGCACCCACGCGTGGCCCTGATGGAAGCCGGTCATGAGACTGCAGCGCGACGGCGCGCAGACCGCGTTGCCGGCGTACGCGTTCGTGAACCGCAGCCCCTCGGCGGCCATCTTGTCCAGGCACGGCGTCAGGATCTTCTTCTGGCCGTAGCAGCCCAGCTCGCCGTACCCGAGGTCATCCGCCAGGATGAAGATGATGTTGGGCGCCTTGTCCGGTCGGGCCACCGGGGCTTGGGCGCACCCCGCGAGCAGCACGGCAAGGCAGGCGATGGTCATGTTCTTCATATAAAAAAGAAACCCTCCGGAGAGCCGGAGGGTTTCCCGTTGTCGTTTGATTCTTGCTTCTTACTTCACTTCTTTCCAGTAATCCTCGGGCATATCCGCCGCGAGCTTCAGCGCGCCGTTGGCGCCGGCGAAGACCGGCTCGTGAACCCGGTTGACCTTGCCGCCGCCGTACTGCTGGAGGTCTTCCTCGATCAGGCGGTCCAGGCCGCGCAGCTGGCTGCCGCCGCCGGCCAGGATGACGTTCTGCAGCATGCGCTTCTGGAACTCGGCGTCGTAGCTCGACACGAGCTTCCGGAGACCCGCCACGATGTCCGGCACGATCGAGCGGCACGCCTCCTTGAGCTCCTTGGTGATGTCGAAGTCGGTCGGCTTGCCGTCCTTGTTGGGCCACTTCACGACGACCTTGTCGTTGATGTCGTTCACGAAGCTGCCGCGCTCCTTCGCCTCGCGCACCATGTTGATGGTGAACTGAGCGTCGGGGTGACCCTTCTTGATGAGCTCGAAGGCCATGTTGTCGATGTAGTCGCCGGCCTTGCCCGAGGTGACCTGGTCTTCCTCGGTGGGGATGGCGCCGTGCATGCGGCAAAGGTCGGTCGTGCCGGCCCCGATGTCGACGATCAGCGCGTCCTCGAGGGTGTTCGTGCCGTACGCGACGGCAAAGGGCTCCGATACGATCATGACGGCCTCGAAGGTGCCCTTGCAGGCATCCATGAGGGCCTGCTTGTTCAGGATCGACGCCCGCGCGGGCGACCCGATCACGCCGTAGACCAGCGTGCCCTTCGGGGGCCGGCAGAGCGAGACGACGTGCTTGACGAGTTCCTTCGCGGCCTCCTTGAACTTCGCCAGCCGCTCGGGGGCCACGCCGGCCTCCGCGTTGTCGGCGTACTTGAGCGCGCCCTTCTCGAAGGGCCGGATGACGTCCAGCGCCAGGCGGTGCTGGAACGCCTCGTTGCCGAAGACGATGTCCTTGCCCAGCATCTTTCGGGCGATGGGGTCCTTCGGCCAGCCGACGATCGAATAGACGACCTCACGCGTGCCGTTGGTGGCCGCGACGGACGTCTTGAAGCAGCCCAGGTCCATCCCGATGTACAGGACGCCTTCCTTGGTGGTCCGTCCGGCCGCCGCCGATGCCTCGAGTTCAGGAGCCATATGCGGAGTCCTCCATTGATCGATTCCGAAGAGCTTAGAAGCGTATCACGCCGCTCCGGAGGAGTCCACTCTTCCATGCCTTGGAATCCCGAACCCCCGCCGGCAGGCGACGGGTATACTGCGCTGGATGTCGATCCCCTCCTCGAGTCCAGTTTCCTTCGAACGCCTGGCCAAGGCGAAAGCCGTCGGCTGCATTGCCTACGTCCTGATGATCCCCATGGTCACCATTACCGGCGCGATCCTGGCCGGATCTGTCGGAGCCGGGATCGCCTGGCTTCTCGGAGGTGGAGAGACGCTTCGCATGGCCCTGCTGCTGGTCTTCGGCATCATCGGCCTGCTGGGATCCGCCGCCTTCGGCATTCGCGACTACCGCCGGCGATCGGTCGACTGCATTCAGATCCATGACGACCGTCTGGAAGAAATGCGCGGCGGAAAGGCCGACCTCACCCGCTTCGACGAGATCCTCTGGATCGAAGGACCCGCCCTGACCGGACTCACCCTGAGACCGAAGGGCCGGCGCATCATCCGTCTCCTGGCGGAAGAGTGGCCCATCGATCGCATCCGCGAGGCCTTGGTCCAGCGTGCCGTGCCGGCGATGGTCCGCGTCATGCATGCCCGGATCGAGGCCGGCGAGACCCTGGAATTCCGTCCTGCGCGCCTCATGGGGCTTCGCCTTTCCATCGTGGGAACGGCCCTCGTCGCCCTCAGCGGGTATCTCTTCTTTCTCTGGACCCGATTGAAAGTCGACCGAAATCCCGTGCGCCTGGGACTTCCCTTCTTTCTGTTCGTGACCGGCGCGACCAGCCTGGCACAAGTCGCTCGCGCCCGCGGTGGCGTTCTCATCGACCGCGACGGCGTCCGCGTTCGGAAGGGGGATCCCGTCATCCCCTGGCCACGACTTCGGCTGCTCAGCCCGGAAGGAAGCGGCATGATCCTCGAGACGGATGACGGCCGGAAGATCCGGATCGGGATGCTGACGCGGAACTACGAAGCGTGCGTGGCGATCCTGAAGAGCGGGATGGCGGCCGCTCAGCGGTAGACGGGAGGCCCGCCGGCGGGAGCGGAATCTGCCGGAGCGGGCGCGGCCGCCGGGGTCGCGGGCTGGTTCTTCATGTTGGCGAGAACGTCCTTGACGGACGGTCCCTCTCCCGCGCCGCCCGGGTTCGAGAGCGTGATGCCCTTCGCGGCCAGTTCGCCGCCTTCCTTCCGGATCAGCTTGTTGACGTCGAGCACGACCTTGAGCATCTCGCGCTTCTTCTCGTAGTTCTTGTCCTCGTTGGCCAGGCCCAGCTGGCGCAGGACGTTCTGGATCTGCTGGTTCGAGTAGAGCTTCGAGTTGGAGATCGTCTTGAGGGCGTTCTCCATCGCGCCGATCTGCGCGTAGAGCTTCTCGATGCGCTTCTCGAGCATCGCCGTCTCGCGCGACTGACCGCCCGACATCGCGAAGCGCTCGCGCTCCGCGGAAACGAGCTTGGCGATGATGGGCCGGATCGCGGCCTCGACGCCCTTGAGCTCGGCGACCCCTTCGGGATTGTTCTCCTGCAGGATCACCTTGCGCTTTTCGAAGACCTTGACGACCTGCTTGTCGAGCTCGCGCTCGAACTCCTTGAAGCCGACGATCAGGGCCTTTTCGGCCTCCTCATTGAGGCGGCCGTCGGCCAGCGCCTTCTGCTTCTCGAGGTCCTTGCGGAGCTCGTCGAGCTCGCCGTCCAGCGCCTGCTTGGACGCCTCGAGGTCGGTCTTGGCCTTCGCGGTCTGCTGGTACTGGGACAGCAGCTCGTTGAATTCCTGCTTGGATTCGGCCTCGATCTGGGCGACCGGGACCTGGGAGACGCCCGCGGCCATCGCGCGGTACTTGTCGACGATGTTCTTGACCGCCTGGTTGATCAGCTCCTCCATCTTCTCCTTGGAGAGGAGCGAGATGTATTTCTTGCCCTGCTTGACGAGCTGATCGACCTGGACGCGCGCCGACGCCTGGCGGATCATGCCCTTGACGTCGATC
>Ga0310812_10000093_pt1 | contig 41698 bp, 68 predicted proteins | sample NN3metagenome_FD_205747 | JGI IMG/M metagenome (GOLD analysis project Ga0310812, IMG submission 205747) | Soil microbial communities from experimental microcosm in Duke University, North Carolina, United States - NN3 | ecosystem: Engineered > Artificial ecosystem > Soil microcosm > Unclassified...
TTAAAATAATGACAAGCCTCGGTGACGAGGCGCAGTCCTCCATCGGGTCCGGGGACGGGTACGGGTCCGGGTACGGGTACGGGTCCGGGTACGGGGACGGGTCCGGGGACGGGTACGGGTACGGGTACGGGTACGGGGACGGGTACGGGTACGGGTCCGGGGACGGGTCCGGGGACGGGTCCGGGGACGGGGACGGGTACGGGTACGGGTCCGGGGACGGGTACGGGTCCGGGGACGGGTATTAAAATCAAGTGTTCTTGAAAAGGGGGATTTATGGGAGACATAGCCGACATGATGCTGGATGGGACGCTGTGTGAACGTTGTGGGGTGTATATCGAAGCCAAGGATGATGGCGCTTGTGTTCCTCGGTTATGCGAAGATTGTCAATCTTAGAATTAAGGAATCTTAACATGAAGCGTTGTCAGTATCTCGTAAGTGAAGCGCCTCACTATTTACACAATCATCAATGTTGGATTGATGGGAAGTACGAGGTGATGGGGATAACGTTGTGTGGTGTGCATAAGAAAAAAATTGAAAAGCTCAATCCATCCAAAGAAGTTTTGGAAGCATGGACAACGGATGGAAAGCGTGGTTTGAGGTAAGGTTTAGAATCAATCTAAATTAAAACGGAGGGTATATGGAGTTTAAGACAAAAACACCGGATAGGAAGAAACGAAAGATAACGCCCCAAGGTTACATTCCGGTAACTTTGAATATGAGGCCGGAAGATTACAAGGCTCTTAACAAAGAGGCTCAAAAAAGACAAATGAACCTTTCGCAGTTTCAAAGATGGTGTATTGAGAAAGCAACTTCGCATTAAGCGTGGTTAATTAGGGCTTGTGTTTAATTACCAACTTGAAGTGGAGGCCCCATGACGGTAGAAGAAGCTTATCGGCAACACATGGAATTGATGTGGAAAAACATTCGTGAGTCTTGGGAAGAAACCAAAGAGGCTTATTCTCAAAAGTCATTTGAGGACTTGTCCAAGCCTTTCCAGGGCATGCCCGACGAGGATATGCCACAATGGAAGCGTTGGGATTAACAATCGTTGTTTAGGAGGCCCAATGTCCTTGCGTGAGCGTGTTGCGGTTGAGTGGGTTGAGAACGGAGAGGCTTGCGTAAGGTTTGTGACTGGAATCAAGAAGGCCGAACACTTGGCGAAGAAAGTAAACGGGACCATTAAGAGCTTCAATAATTGGCAGGAGGTGGAAGAATGAGCGACCCGATGATGCCAGCCGTTTTGGTCTGTTGTTTGACGCTTGCGGTATTCGCACTTATCACTTGGCTTGGTGGAATTTGGGATTGACGTTTGATAGCTAGTCTGTTAGTATCCATTCAGAAAGGCAGGTAAAAAATGTCAAAAAAAGAAGTTGCACCGGAAATCAAGAAGCATTTTTCGCAGATGGGTAAAAAGTCCTGGCAGAAAAGGCAGGAGGCTATTATTGCCGATGCCAAGAAGAAGGAAAAGAAACATGAAAGTAAGTAAGTGCTTTCGTATTGAGCTACCAGACGGGTCGTTTTATGACTTGTCCGCCGATGCCAATAAGATTTGGTGTATTGAGGGGGATTCATCCATTCCCAATGGCACAAGGCGATACGATGCGATAGAAGATGTGGTCATACCACAGAGAGAATGGTCTCGGTTCATGGTTGCCATGTGTGAGGCGATAGAAAAGGCGGATTGGACATGAGGGCTTATTGGCCCACCGGATTATTCCGTGATGAATTTGGTGGTATTTACTTAAATTTGTTTGGACGTATCTGGGAATTGCGTAAAAACACAACGCCGGATTGGGACTAATGCTTTCCGTTGGAAATCGAGTTACCAGCAATGGCTTGGTTGGGGTTGTCGTTGAAATAGATGGCCGTGATATAAGGGTTGCTTGGGATGGCCGAGACGCAACTTGGGAAGTGGCCGAGAACCTTGAGCGTGTATATAAGTTTCCGAGGGTTAAGATTAAGAAAAATTGAAGTGGACTTCTGGCGGCGCTGTCCAGAAATGGCGGGTTGCCTCGTAGGTAAGGCCGTATAGGGCGCTTCTTTAAGGCTGGAAGTAGCGGGGGCTTCACCTCAAGCGTCGAGGTGAGCGTCGCCAGAAGTTCATTTTAACACGCAATGATTAGGAGGCGGGGATGAGTGAGAAACGAAAAGGCCATGAAGATTGTGAAGTTTTGGATGAAAACGACACAAGAGTTAAGCCTAACTGGAAAAAGCCCTGTGAGAATTGCGGGTCTGTTCCGAGTATGCCATTAACCGGAATGTGCGGCACTTGTACTTTTGGAGAGGCTGATACGATTGGAGGTAACTGGTGAGCAAGCCAAAGCTGAATGAGATTGAGAAAGTAATTAACCAAATTTGGGAAGACCAACCGGACGGAGAAACATCACCAGAAGAATATGCCAAATGGTTGCGCCGAAAACTCAGGGCGCTGGTGAGGAAGGCTGACCGACTTGGACTAGATTACGGAGAATGGGGTTCGGACCATTCGGAACACGCCGACAAATTTAAAGCGTTATTCGGAGTCCGCCCATGACCCCATCGAATTGCCCGAAGTGTGGAGAGCCCGTTGACGGTCATCCAATGGGACGGTGTTTGAACAAACAGGAATCCCCAAGGTTACTACCCGGCGAGGGTGGCAAGTGCGCTAGGTGCGGTGAATCGCCCGTTGACCATGACAAGGGAATCTATTGCGGAACGGCCCCCAAGGAATCCCCAAGAGCGGAAGGGCCTTACAAGCGAGAAATTAAAGAACACGCCATATTTATTAAAGGGCCGGATTTGATGGTTAGATTAGAAAAAATGGCATGGGATGAAGCGGGTCAATACTCTCACGCATTAAACCGAGCCTTCGCCCAAGGCCAATCCTCAGACCGATACAGGAAGATGTGGGAGGCGCTGTGGTTTGGATTAGAAACCGACTGGCACGATACTTACTCGAAGGATTGGTTGATTCGCAGAAAGAAAGAATTGGAGGAGCGCCAATGAGCCAACATGAGCTTAGTAAAATTCTTGAAGAAATAAATAGTCGTCCGTTTGCCCGTAAAAAGAATCCATTGATGATTGTTCCGGACGCAAGAGAGTGCTGGATTCCGTCATATTCAAAGGCCAATGATGGCTATTGCAGAATAATCTTTAACGGGCAGGATTATTCTATGCACCGATTTTTCTATGAAAAAATGGTTGGTCCAATACCAGACGGGATGCAGTTGGACCATCTTTGTAAAAACAGAGCTTGTTGTAATCCGGCGCACCTAGAGGTGGTTACGTTGGTCGAAAACGTCATGCGTGGAAGTGGAATAACCGCCACAAACAAGCGCAAGACCCATTGTAAGCGAGGTCACGAATTCACACCCGAAAACACATATTTGGTAAAGAAGGGGCGCTTTTGTAAGACCTGTAGCAAGCTTGCCAAACTCGAAGCGTTGAAGAAGTCGGTGGGGGAATGAAACTGTTAAAGTTGAATAGACACGAAAGAGAGTGTTATCTGTGTGAGTTTTCGGTTGGTCTAGTAAACGTGGTTAGGCGATGGATTTGGTGGGTAGCTTAGAATCAATATGAATTAATCTTAAGGGAGGCTGTATGTCGAACATTTATAAGATTCAAGCCACACAAAGATTTAAGGGCTCACCTAAGGGACCATTGGGCTATCAAATGGGGGATACAATCCACGTTGAGGCTGTCAACGCCAAGTGGGCTTTGGAAAGAGCGATAAAACACTATAAATCTGAATTTCTTGAGGATGAAAATTCTGGGAAAAAGTGGCCCTGTGTCGATGTTCAAGTGGTTCATCTTGAAAAGGTTATTGATGACTTTTTAAAACTTTAAGATTAACAACACATGAAGCGGGGATGCTTATGAATCCAAATCAATTTTCGTGGCTTTGTCACTTTTGTGGTTTTATGAATTCTGTTTTAATGGGACGCTGTGAAAAGTGCGGTAAAAACCATCAGGATTAAAATTTAAAACGGAGGGCGATATGGAACAAAGCACAAAATCAATAGAACAAAGGTTGGTTAAGCAATTATCAAAAGCAATGTTGACAAAATTGAGAATAAATAGACACAAATCCGCATGGTGGAACGATGGAAATATGTGGCTTTTAAAGAACGCACAGAAGAAGCTAAATTTATTGAAAAAATCAATAATGTCATGTGATTCTGCCAGCGCACAGGGTTATGCCGCCGATGTTGCTAATTTTTGCCAAATGGCTGTTAGCAACCAAATTGAACAAGATAAGATGTTTGAGGATTAAGATTAAGGCAACATAACACGAAGGGGCGGGACTGGCAGTTAGACTTAGACGGGCCGGTTTGAACTGGGTGCGTTCGCTCTTAGCGAGCCCTACCCGCCATAATTAACGAGGCATGAATAGGGGGAGAGATGAAGAAGCCAAAATTAAGTCTTGGGTTTGTGCCACCATTCAAAGCGGTTCAAGACGACAAGAAAAACAGTTATTCTTGGTCAGTATTGGATTCGACAGATGGGTATATGTGCTTTCACATTTCGGACGCTAGGGCGAAGCAGATAGCCTTTGCTCTTAATTCGGTGTACAAGCGCAAGGATGCGAACAGGATTAAGAGTTAGAATCAACATGAGATGATTGGGAGGGCCGATGGATTGGATTTGCAATTTTTGTGGATGGTGTATAGATTCGCCAGTCCATACCATTTGCTGTCAAAGAGATGTGTGATTAACTGCTGATGATTCGGACCCCTTAATAACGTAACTTGCTATTAAGGGTTGAGTTCAATACATCATGAAACGGAGCCCAAGTGTCATCTATCCAGGTAATGTGGGTCCTTGAGGGGTTTTATTGTTTGCTTCTTACCCTATCCATCCTTGAACGGGCCTATCCAATCGCACTATACTGGGTCGGTGCTTTTATCATCAATCTAGCGGTTATGTGGGCGAAAGGCTTCAAGTGAAACAATCGGCCAGGGGTTTGAAATATCCGCTGAAGAGGGTTGAGGAAGGCGACAAGAAAAAAGAAGTTAAAATATTATTTTTCGATGTGGAAACATCCCCAAACCTTTCCTGGATATGGGGCCATTACGAACAGAACGCAATCAAGCACAAGCAAAAAAGAAAAATCATAGCCGTATCTTGGAAATGGCACAAAAAGAAGATGGTTCATTCTATGTGCATACCGGATTTTTATGGGTATCACAACGGAATTAAAAACAATGAACGTTTGATAAGAAAACTACATTCTCTATTTTGTTCGGCAGATGTTCTGGTTGGTCAAAATTCCGATAACTTCGATATTAAAATGGCCAATGCTGAGTTCATTAAGTTCGGTCTTAATCCCCCGCCACCGTATAAGACGATTGACACACTCAAAATTGCCAAGCGAAACTTCCGCTTCAACTCTAACAAGCTCGATGACCTTGGTGATGAGCTTGGCGTGGGTCGTAAGTTAAAGCATACCGGATTCGATATGTGGGAAGATTGCATGGCTGGTAAAAAAGATGCTTGGGATTTGATGATTAAATACAATAAACAAGACGTTGTTCTATTAGAGAAAGTTTACTTAAAGTTTAGGGCTTGGGTAAAGAATCATCCAAACATGAACGCTTTTGATGCTAGGCCATTGTGTACCACCTGTCGGTCTAACGCAATTATGAGGCGTGGTTGGGTATTTAGTAAGGCTGGTAATAGGCAAAGGTATCAATGTCAAGATTGTGGTAACTGGATGACGGGGAAGTTGCAGAAATTAGAACACGAGATGCTACCATCATAAGGAGGATGTAGATGGCAACACTTATTTTGCCGAATGTATTAGCACCAAGGTATACGAATAACTCGGGCGTTATAACATATGGGGATTTACTTAGGAAGTTTGGATACAAGGATGAAAAGATAAACAGGAAAAGACCAAGCTGGTATGAGCGCAAGTCGCCCGAAGAACGCAAAGAGATACGGGAACGAAACAAAAAATACCAACGAGAGGCGTGGGAGCGAGAAAAATTAAGATTGGCTGAAATGCGTGGCGAGTAATCATACCGCATTATGCAATCGAGTATTAGTCAGACTGACTAGAAACCCAAACATACGCCTCTGGAATTACAAAGCCTTCATTGGCAACCCCATCTACGATAAAAATAAAATTGTCCGTGTTGGTGGTCACGGTATATCTGACCTACTAGGCATTGTGGGTCCGTTGGGTAGATTGTTGGCACTAGAAATAAAAATCGGAAAAGACGATTTAAAAGTTGACCAAGTTTCGTTTCGTAATATGATTATCTCTCTTGGTGGATTCCACGCCGTTGTCCGAGAAAGTACCAATCTAGAAGAACTAGAGGCGTCCATTGTTAATTCAGGAAAACGGATTTGAATTTGATTGTCAACCAGATGGAAAAATCCATCGTTTCGGACGGGAACAAAATGAGAAAAGCAAAGACTGTTGGGCTGTATTGCATCAGGCCCACACAAGGAAAGGCGAACTCTTCTTTTATGGGGCGTATGGTGATTGGTCAACGCAAGAGAGATATAAATATTGTTCGCTCCCCGATAAACAACTTTCGGCGGAAGACCGCAAGCACGTTGAAGATGCTATAAAAAGAAGGGAGAAAGAGATTGCGAAAGAACAAGAGCGGGCTTGGGAAGAAGCGGCCACAAGGGCGAAAGAGATACTTGCTCAACTCTCTGTCGGACCAACTGATTACACAAATAGAAAACGGGCTGAACCTATGTTCCGAGATGGAAACGGAAATACGGTCATACCTGCTAAAGACGGAACCGGCAAAGTCTGGACCCTCCAATTTATCGCCCCGGACGGCCAAAAGAAGTTCCTCGTGGGTGGTCGGAAAAAGGGGAATTTCTTTACGCTTGAAGGCGATAGAAGCCGTATTTTTATATGCGAAGGTTACGCAACTGCAAGCTCGGTTAAACAGGCTACGGGTTGCACTACGATTGTTGCTTTCGACGCCGGGAACATCAGAAGCGTATTTGAGGCTATTGAACGACAATCCCCAAATTCAGAAATCATTATCGCTGGTGACAACGATGAGAGCCGAGCCGGACACTCTCACGGACTCGGAAATGCAATTTATCCAGAAGCGGTTGGATATGACTGGAACGATGTTCATCTCGAACAAGGACTAGATGCTGTCAAGAGGGCTCTAAGCAAAGAGCCCGAAGTCTATGTCCATCCACTGGGATTCAACGAAGACACCTACTATTACACATCGGATAATAACCGCCAGATAATCGCCCTATCCGCCGCCGCACACACGAAGGGAAACTTCTACCAGTTACAACCACAAGAATGGTGGGATGCCACATTTGAGGGTAAGCAAGGCGCTGATTTTAACAAAGCCGCAAGCACTCTTATGTCCCGTTGCCGTAAGGTTGGGATATTCAATCCCGCTAACATTAGGGGTGCTGGTATATGGAAAGACAAAGAAGGTCTAGTAATCAACTCGGCGTTCACAGCTCCGAAGAAAACCAAATACACCTATGTCATGGCAAGACCGATACCGTTGCCAACGGAACCGTTGGACGATACCAACACACTAGAAAATATAGTTCAGCAACTCTGTTGGGCCAATCCAGACCACGGCAAATTCCTTATCGGCTGGATGGTGATAGCGCCGTTCTGTGGAGCCCTAGAATGGCGTCCTCATATATGGCTTACGGGTCCAAGGGGTTCTGGTAAGTCCACGGTCCTTGAATCTATCATCCATGCACTCATTGGCCCTTGGAGTGTTTACATTAAATCCAACTCAACCGAAGCGGGGATTAGGCAACAGCTTGGACAGAACGCTTTGCCAGTTGTGTTCGATGAGTTTGAACCAATGGGAGATAGGACGGACGAGAGACACAAGGCTATCCTAGACCTATTTAGGCAAGCATCTTTTGAATCCTCGGGTGAGATATTGAAGGGCAGTTCATCCGGTCATTCCATCCAATATACGGCACGTTTTGCGGCCTTGGTAAGCAGTATTAGGGTTAACCTACAGAACGATGCCGACCAATCTAGGTTTACCGTGTTAGACCTAAAGGAACCAAGCGAAGAGAACAGAAAGAATTATGCTCAATTCGAGAAACTGTTTGACCTTTTGACGCCCGAGTATGCCGTAAAGTTATTCACCAGGACGTATAAAAACTGGCACGTTTTTGAACAATCGAGAAAGGCTATATTTGAGGCCATAACCCACAAGTATAACTCTCGGTTTGCACAACAATATTCTCCGTTACTTGCGGGATACTACCTGACCAAGCAATTAGATCCTGTTGGTGCAGAAGTAATCGAACATTTTAACCTAGACAAGGCACACAAGTCAACAGATGAAAAAGATGAAGAACAATGTCTTGACCATCTCTTAACTTCCATTATGAGTGTTGAGTTCGATTCCGGCATCAAACACGAGCGCACGTTCCATGAGGCGTTCCAATGTATATCCGTGGTCAAGAATAGTGATGCGCCGAGGTATGAAGAGGCCCTACTTAGGTATGGCATCAAGATTAAAGAGAATGAGATTTACATAGCTCAGGGCACCCCATTACTCAAGGCCGTCTTTAAGGGAACCAAATGGGCAAATGGTTGGTCTAAGTCCCTTGCCCGTATTCCTGGGGCCCAAAACAGCCAACAATTATCAATGGACGGAAGAAATCTTCGTGCGGTCAAGATACCTCTTGACAGCATAATCAATGTGTTCTAACTTACTAACTAACAAGCCGTTCAAAAAGGGGGAAGAATGAAAACAAGCAAGGGGAAGGTAAGAGAAGCGGAATTCCTGATTGTCTATGGTCCGCCCGGAATCGGGAAGTCTAGTTTTGCCTCGGATGCTCCAAGTCCGTTTTTCTTGGATGCCGAGGGCGGCTCTAAGAACCTAGACGTTGAGCGTGTTGAACCGGAAACATGGGAGGATGTTCGTGAAGCCATCGAACTATTTTCAAAATCTGGAAAAGAAACATTGGTGGTTGATACCCTGGATTGGCTTGAGAAACTATTGGTTCAGGACGTTCTCAAGACGGCTGGCAAGAATACAATTCAAGAGATTGGCGGATATGGAAAGGGGTATGAGGAAATAACCCGCAAGTGGGTTGGCTTCCTAGATGCCCTGGACGCCCTACACAAAGACGGAAAAAACATCATTCTCTTGGCCCACAGCGAGGTCAAGACAATGAACGACCCAACGTCTTTGCCATACGACCGCTTCCAAATGAAGCTCTATGCCAAGGCGGCGGCGTTGTTCCGTGAGAGGGTTTCCAATCTGCTATTCCTCAACACAGAAACGCTGACCAAGCAAGGCGAGAAGCGTGGGTTCTCGGACAACGTGCGGTATATCTTTACCGAACGCCGTCCGGCCTATGACGCCAAGAACCGCTTCGGATTGCCAGAACGGTTCGAGCTTAAACAGGTTGGACCGTTCAAGCATTATCTGTCGCTCAAGAACGACAGCAACCCAACCGATATAGCTACGTTGCGGAGGCAAATCGAAGGATTACTTGAACAAGTGAAGGACGATGACGAGAGAAAGAACATCGGGGAAGCGTATAAGCGCAAGACCACGGTGGAAGAGTTAAGTAGCTTAAAAAATAAATTGGAGGTGTATCTTGGCTAATCGGGAAGGAACGTTTGAGGGTGGTATAAGCAAGTGTGGTGTGTTTGAGCGGGATGGAGTTCGGAAAGTGTTCATGGAGTTCGCCTATCAGGATGGCGAGAACATCGAACACATTACTTGGTGGGGTGGTCTTGATGACAAGCTCATCACGGTCAATGAGAAGAAAACCACACCAAAAGATATGAGCCTTGACACTATGTTTGTGGCTGGTTGGAACGGTGATATTGAACCATTCGCCAGGGGTGATTGCGAGAAGGCGTTTCCCGCCGCCCCGAAGGTGTTCCTGAATCTCAAGAAAAACGGGGAATACCTGAACGTCTATGTCAATGCCAACCGTGGGGGTCTGGACCCCGCCGTGGCCGCTGGCATCTTGGGCGGTCTTAAGGCCGACATTCTCGCCGCTAAAGAACGGGCCAAGAGCATCAAGCGTGATGCTCCGACCGGCAAAGGTGGCAAGAAGTGGTAATAGACCTTACCCAAGGGTCTGATGCTTGGAAGGAATGGAGGCGTCTGGGCGTTGGTGGCTCAGACGCACCCATCATCCTGGGGCTATCGAAGTATATGACCAGACAAGAGCTACTAGAAGAAAAGATAACCGGTGTTAGTAAGCGTAAAAATGATTTCGTATTAGAAAAAGGCCATGAGTTCGAGGCCAAGATAAGGGCTAAATATGAGCTTACAACCGATGGGGATTTTCCGCCGACCTGTTTTCAATCGGATGTTCTTGAGTGGCTTCGGGTTTCATTGGATGGGTACAACAGGGATACAAACACGGCATGGGAAATCAAGTGGGTCGGAAAGAATAACGTGCACGTTGAAATCTCGCCGTCTCATTACTGTCAATGTCAACATGAACTAATGGTAAGCGGGGCGTCCCAAGTATTGCTTCTTAGGGGCAATACCGCCGATGACATTGATGAGCAGATAATCAAGCCAAATATTGAGTACCAAAAGATGCTGATGATTGTGGAATCAAACTTCGTAAAGGAACTCAAAAAAGGTGTTAAGGCCATATCAAAAGTCGGCACTAGACCTAATACGGCAAGCGTTCAATAACAATGAGCGCAAGGTTTTATTGCATCTCGATACGGGTGCTGGCAAGACTGTTATCTTTTGCGAGTTACTTAAACTAGCGAAGGCCAAAGGACTCCATGCCATCATGGTCGTGCGTGGTCGGCAACTTGTTGACCAGGCATCCAAACGACTTGATAGAGAAGGTGTAGAGCATGGAGTTCTTATGGCCGGTCATTGGAGACAGAGGCTTAATCAGCCTATCCAGGTCTGCTCCATTGATACTCTCATTAGCCGGTCACTAACCCCCAAGGCAGACCTAATAGTAATAGACGAGGCCCACCTAGCAACGTCCAAGGGCTATGGTGAGTTTCTTGGCAAGTATGCCCACGCCAGCGTATTATCGGTCACGGCCACCCCCTACGGCCCAATGGGCTCACAGCACGTTATACGGCCCATATCCACGGCAGAACTGATAGAACAGGGGTATCTAGTACCACCCCGCTATTTTGCCCCATCCTTGCCCAATCTAAAGGGCATTAAGACCGTCAACGGTGATTATGCAAATAAAGAATTGGAGGAACGCATAGATGAGGGAGGACTTATTGGTGACATTGTTGCGAATTGGCTCATACTTGGAGGAGGACGACCTACGATTTGTTTTGCGGTATCTGTCCACCACTCAAAGAACATCTGCCAAGCGTTTAATGCAAAAGGCGTCAAGGCAGAACACATGGACGCCAACACGCCGGACAAAGAGAGGCAAGAGATACTCGAAAGGTCGGAAACTGGCGAGACTAAAATAATCGTGAACGTTGGCATCTTGGGCCTTGGCGTTGATATGCCTTGGGTGTCCTGTCTTATCATGGCAAGACCAACGAAGTCTGAGATTCTATTCGTGCAACAACTCGGTAGGGGCACAAGACCTTATCCCGGTAAGTCAGACTTCATCCTACTTGACCACTCATCCAACTGCCTACGCCACGGGTTCTTGACCGATGAGCGTGAGGTCAATCTTACCAATGCGGCAAGAGAAGAGAAGCCAAAGTCCGTTACCATGTGCGAGAAGTGCTTTTGCGTTTTCTATTCCGGCTCGTGTCCTAACTGTGGTGAAAAGAACGAAGTCAAGCTAAAGAAGTTCGAGACCAAGGAAGGAAATCTAGAAGAGATTACGCCCGAGAAAATGGTGGCGTTAAGGATTAAACAATTAAAGAAGATTAGAAAGTCCAAAGGATATAAGAGGGGTTGGCTATGGCATCAACTCAAGAACGAATACGGCGAAGAGTTTGCAAATAAGCACTATAAGAGAACGCCGGATTGGGTGAAGAAAAAGATTAGTGGGAAGGGGTTGCTATAGGCGTGATTACGGGCTTGGGTGTCAACGAAGGCCAAGGAACGCCGACCAACGAAGCCTGTGTTAAAAAGGTTGAGTTCTGATAATAATAGGTTGCCGGAAAGCACCCGCCCAAAAGGACGAGTGCTGTTAAGGCAATGACCCGCTTAATTGCTCGGGACATTTGACTGATTCGGGAAAAAAGCATCCACAATCGCCCGAACAATAAGTGCCAACGAACCGAACACACCATGCCACGGAACAAAATTGAGCCCCGCATTGGCCGCTTCTAGCATAGCCAAAATCGCTGTCAAAACATTCTTAACGTTCATCACTACCTCCGTTATATTCTTTTACCAGCTTCTCCACGCCATTATAATACTTTCCGGCTGTTTTACAACGCCATTTGAGGCCTTTGTTCCAGGACCTTATTGCCTTTTCCCTACCATAAATGCGGTATAACTTGCAAAATTGAGCGGATAGACAGGCATTAACATGTACCGGATTACGCTTTAGCCATTTCCAATCGTGAACACCGTTGCCATCCAGGACACGGCTACCAGCCAATATGGTTAACTTATGCCCACCCATCCAGCCAAGGCTTCGCTTTGTCTTAAATCCACCTTCCATACAACTAATGGCTGACAATATTGGTAAAACCGAATAATTGCCACGGCACCCATAGAACGTACCCTTGCAGAAATCCAGAACCTGTTGGCTATTTGCTTCGGGCTGGTAATGGGCAAACAACTTGAGCGTTCTGGCATAATGCAAGTCAAACGCATCTGGTCGTTGAGGGGGACACCAACCGAGCGATGGCAGGATGAGGAATAGAGGAAGGAACCTCAGAGGTTAAACATCCTCAATGTCATCTTGACTAGGAGATTCTTTAAATAAACAGACAGTCCCATTGGCAACCAACTCCCGCCAGTCTTTATTCTCGGCATGGTCCTTATCTACAATCGCCTTAAATCTTCCGCCCCATTGTAGCCCACAGTCCTCGACAATTAAACCGATTTTATCCCATATATAATCACTAATATCCGTGTCTCGCATGAACTGACCTTGTTTATCTAGGGGCCAATAGTCAAAAGCTAGACCGTAATTATGCGGGGATGAACCGAACTTGGCGTTAGATAAACCATTGGCACAGAAGTTATCTTGGGCTTCTTTGCCACGCCATCCATAGATAATGTCAATCGGGACATTGGCCTCTTTGCACTTCTCAACAACTTGCCGATACACGCCGTACATACCAGAAAATAATATAAATGATTGTCCTTTATGATTTTTGATTCTTATGTATTTTGCCATAAAATTCCTCTAAATATAAAATTGCAGACTTCAATATATTTATATCATCTCTAAATTGTCCAAGACCACGGTTGCAAGAATCGCATAAAATTCCACGAACAAAACCATATTTATGACAGTGGTCTGCCGGATAACTAATGCTGTCTTTAAAAAAAACAATACCGCAAATAGCACATTTTCCGTTTTGAATTTTTAGAAAATCAAGGTAATTATTTAATCTAAACCAACTACCATCTAGATTTTTTATTTTTTGATATTTCCATTTAGATTGTTTTGTTTGTTTTTTGTGTTTTTCTGGATTTTTAATTCTCCAAAGTTTTGTTTTGTTAGTAAAAAACTTAGGATTTTTTGAATATGCAATTTTAATCGCTTGGCTTTTATAAATTCTTATACAAGAACGACATTTATCAGCGAGACCATGTTTTTTGTTTTTAGCACTATAAAAATCCATTGTTGGTTTTATTTGTTTACATTCATAACAAATTTTATATAACAAATCTCCGTTCTCGGAAAAAGTTCCGTACATATCAAATTCTGTTCTTTTTCGCCTCTTTCTAAATTCTTCCAGAAATTTAGCCATTGTGTCTCTCGTGCATCATCTGGATTGAACCCACGTGGACCCATCCGATATGATTAAGAATGAAGTAAATGAGAGCGCTCACCAAAAGAAGTGCCATGGTTGTGATAGAAAACCATCCCCACTTTTGAACATAGTCGTTAATCAATTCCTTAACGGCTTGCTTGTAAATCTCCTTCTGGTGTTCGTCTGTTTTACGTGTCATATACTTTCTCCAATTTTTAAACATAACCGACCTAAATAATCCCCATAAATTGTAAAATCAAATAAGCGGTTGGGTCTGTACTTGCACCACCAACATTTTGAAATAAAAATCCACACGCTGTTGTGGTTACTAATGTTCCGGATAAACCAGAAACATAAAGATTACTCCCCGATGTTTGTCCAAAGGCATATATACCGTAAAACGCATCAGATTGTGTACTCAAAAATGTTGTAACTACATTACCCGTGGATGCTCTGGTTACATTTTGAACGAGCGTTGGATTCAAGCTTCTTGTTCCCGAAAACCAAAAACTCTCCTTGGGAGAGGTAACTGAACCAGAGGCCGTTGTCGTGAATGTATATGTATTTGTTGTGGTGCTTAAAATTGCGTGTAACTGATTTAAATTTCCTATTGTGGCCGCAGTGGACCCGGCTATAACAATAATATCATTTATGGCATATCCGTGAGTATTGTGTGTAACTGTGGCGGTTGAACCCGAAATGGTTATGGCGACAGATGTTCCGGACCCCAAACTTTTTCCAATTAAAGAACAGTTGGGTATTGTTAAATTAGAACCAGTCGGCGCAAAACCGTGAACCGTAGAAGAAACATCGTTTGTTGTATTCCCGCCGGAAAGAGACAACCCGGCCTCTGGTAATCCGGTGCAATTTGTTAAAGTTCCACTGGCCGGTGTACCCAACCTTGGCGTAACAAGCGTGGCACTATTGCTCAAAACAACGGTGGTTCCGCTTCCGGTGGTCGTGGCGGCGGTTATGGCAGTTCCATCCCCCGCAAGAACCGGAGAGTTTATGGATGTGGTGAGTGTTATTGACGCATTTGAGGTTGGGTTGCCAACACTTCCAGTAAACCCATTGGCTGATGTGACAGAAACATTTGTGACTGATTGGGCGGCTGGCGGTGTTCCTGGGTTTACACTTGAAGCGTTATCGAGCCCCGGAGCGAAAAGCAATAACAAAAAAAGTGGTGCGAGTTTTTTCATTGGTCCACGACCCACAATTTATAATTTACACTTCCACTTGCGCTTTGTGTTACTGAAATATCCCCAGAACTATTGGATTGATACCATGAAATGACGGGTGAATAATCTTTAATAACCGCACCACCTTGAAAAAGCAAAAGATTCGGAGCAATGGGGGTTGTTTGTGTTGTTAGTCCAAAAGTCGTTGTGTTGGACGATGTATTGTAAAATTCTGCACGAACGACATAATGAACCTTTCCTGTAACTGTGGGATAAGCCACCACTGGCGTTGTATTACTAATGGTTCCACTAACAACGGTATAAATCGGTGTAAACGTTGGTGTTGCTGTTGGAAACGGAGTAAATGCAATTGGAACTTGCGTCCCATCTTCGTGAACCGTCCAAGAGCCTTTTTGAAAAGCCCCCACCTGAACCGTTGGTGTCGCCGCCAGTAAGGCATTATTGATTGAATTGAGCGGAGTCAGGGCTGGTTGGTCTATAACATTGAGCATGTGTCCGGTGCTTGTGATAGTATTTCCAAAAGCATCAACCACCAAAGCATTGACGGATGGGGTGGCGCTATATAGCACCGTAACCGGCTGAACCAATGTAACCGGCGTGGTCAAAGAAAAAGCCGGATTCGTAATGTGCGTGTAAAGCCCAAAATCGCCATTGTCTATGACCGCACCCCTCATTAACCCGGAGGCCGAGTTCTTGCCACCAATCCATTCAACGTTCTTATTCTGGTCTGCAATATCCTCGCCCTCCGGGTGGGCGGCGTCTCTAAGGGCATACCAAGTTGGCGTACTTGTGGGTGTCTTGTTATGGTCGCTAAACGCACCGAAACCACCAGAAATAATGGGCGTGTTTGTTGGCGTTGACGTATTAGTTGGAGTGCCGGTTGCTGTATTGGTATAAGTTATCGTTGCCGTGTTGGTGGGGGTGTTGGTCCTAGTATTGGTTGCTGTATTGGTTATCCCTGGCGTGGGTGTATCTGTATTAGCGGCCAAGCGCAAAAGCCAATAAGCCGATGTGGTATGAGACACGGGTGCAGTTCCACCCTGACCACGAGCAACGCCGGTTAGAATATCGTTTGGATAATCGAACCCCGTCCAATAAACCTGCTCACGCATTGGGTCGTTGCCGGGGGTTGGATAGGGCGTTGGTCTATACCAGTTCCAGAGTTGCGGTGTTGGAGCAATCGTTGGCATCGTGGTAGCAACGCCAGGACCAACCAATATATTTGTGTTGGTGGTGGTGTAATTACCAATGGAATGAACGGCGGTTACTTGAGAAAAGCAGGGGGTGGATAGCAACAAAAGAAAAGCAATAATTGTTTTTCTCATTGTTGCTATCCTAAGTTGGGGTTAAGGAATCTCTTGCCCACTAATTGTATAGTCAACGTCAGAGCCGGTTGTGGTTTTGGCTTCAATGGCATCACCGTCATTCAGACGTATTGGGAAGTCAATCGGATATGTGTTTGACCCAACAGCCGCTAAGACGCCATTCCAAATCGGTCTGGCCGTACCACCGCTGGGGTGTAAATAAACCGTAACCGTTTGCGGGGCGGTTGCTCCTGTAATCTGAATCGCCAAAAGATTGATTTCCGCCACGGTGCTAACGGGAGCCGTATAGATGGCTGTCTGCGTGGTCGGTAACTGACCATTATCCACGAACGCCGTTCCAGGAGAGAACACAACCGTGGCCTGGATTTGAACCGTTGGAATTGGCGTGGCAATCGCTTGGATAGATGACAACACCTGTTTTAACGTAGCCTCAAGCGCCCAACCGGGATTGGTTGGAATCGGAGTAACGGTTGGCGTAGCCGTGATGGTCGGGGTATTTGTCGGAGTGAAAGTATTAATTGGCGTAAACGTATTGGTGTTGGTTGGCGTGAATGTTCTGGTGGCAGTATTCGTAGCGGTATTGGTGGCTGTGTTGGTGCGAGTATTAGTAAACGTTGGCGTAGCCGTCTTGGTTGGAGTGAACGTATTGGTCGGCGTGTTCGTGGCCGTAAGCGTGGGCGTTCCGGTGAACGTCTTGGTGTTGGTAGCTGTATAGGTGGCCGTATTCGTTCTGGTATTTGTCGCTGTATTGGTAGCTGTTTTAGTGGCGGTGTTCGTAGCAGTGTTTGTAAATGTAATTGTGGCTGTATTCGTGGCTGTTGCTGTGGCGGTATTGGTTCTGGTGTTGGTGAATGTGCTAGTAGCCGTGTTGGTTGATGTATTGGTGGCGGTATTCGTTGGAGTATCGGCCTGCGCCATTACGCCAGACGTAATACCGAACAGAAGTAATCCAAGAATCAATTTAAAACGCATGACCTCTCCTTACGGCCACAACCACCACGCAACTACTCCGTGGTCGGATGGGTTTGATGATTTTATTGTGAATGAACCGTCTATTGGGATGACACGGATAGAGCCCGTTGAGTTATCATCCTGGGCGGTCGCTATGATGTTCGAGGAGGCTGTGCATTTTGGATGAGAGACAATGGCTTGTCCCGATGCCAAGGTTGCTGTACCGAAAAGAGAAGGTGCCGCAAACGTATTTAGTGTAGCATAAATATCTTGCCTGTGTTTATTAAAATCGCCTTGTTCCACAGGCGGGATTGTGGCATTTATAAGCTGTTTATAGCCTCCGGCCATTATTTTTTACCTTTGTTTTTTCTAAGGCTAGTGAGAGCCGAATATTTACGCTGGTTTGAATATGCCGCCGCTAAGGCTTGTTTCTGAGGATGACCCGCTTTAACCATCTCGGCTACGTTGGATTTAAATGCCTCTTGGCTTCCTGATTTAATGAGCGGCATGCTGTCCTCCTGGTGTGAACGACTTCTCTCCCAACGAACGAATCAATGAGTCAATTTCGGCTGTTGGTTTACCTTTATTCTCTTGACGCCGTTTAGCCATTTTAAGGTTAGCAAGTTGTTTGGTATAGGCGTACCGGGCGTTCTCTACAGACTTGGACATATCCACCGGGACCAGAGATAGACCGGCCTGGGATAGACCGTATTCACCAGGATTAAGGGTTGCTTGTCCACTTCCGCCGATGAGACGGTTAACCTCGTTTAACGGGCGAATGTTCTTTAGGATATTTATGTTCTTCTTGGTAACTGGTTGTCCAAGGAATTGTCCAGTCTCACCAGGATATTGCTCAATTTGTGAACCGCCCCCACCGGCGTTCTTAAAGAACAGGCTAGTGTTGAAAGTGTTCTCTAGCGGAACCTTGAGATAAGGCGTTAAGCTCGATTGTAGTAACTCACCAAACTTGGTAAGGCTTGTAACATCCTCAAGGTCACCCTGCGGCAAGAATCCTTTTAGACGCACATAAGTCCACTTACCACTCTTAGGGTCTTGCCATAGGCGAATGTGTGGGTCGCCCTTGATGTATTCATCCAACGCACGTTCATCGGGCTTATTATTTTGTTGGCTTTCAATGTTTGTCTTGGCCCGATAGAACTCGGAGAACTTTCCTGGATTCTTTAGTGCCGTCTCAATCATCATCGGGATATTAAACCGGCTCCATGTGTACCATGGGAATATATTTTGGGCCTTGCGCTCAAACGGAGATATGCCGTTGACGTAATCATATAGAACCTTACGAGTGTCTTTGAGTGCACCTTCTTCATTCCACCCTTGCAACCGTCTGGTAATGTAGTGCTGTATGCGAGAGAAGTTCTCACTTATTTCCCTGGCTTGGGCTATCTTCTGCATCCCAATACCTTTTTCAAGTTTGTTAAAATGTTCGGCCCCAAACAAAGACTTGGTGAACCCCTCATTTAGCAGGTTGGCATCTCGCATAACCTGGAACTCATGGGCCAAGTCCAGGCCGTTAGCAACGCCGAGTTTGGATGCCTCTTGTGCGAACCGCTCGGGACTATCACCGGCTCTCGTTAGGGCCAACTGCAACTTGGCGGCTATGGCATTACCCTCTTTACTCCACGCCCCAGCAAGATAGGATTGCATGTGGTTTCCGATGGCATCACGGAACATGGTGTGCAATCCGCCAAGTGGCGTTAGTAGGGTTAGTTTCTTATAGATACCGGTCAGGGTACGCCACGAAGAATCAACCGCACCCAAGGCCATCTGCGCCTTCTGTGCATCGGTAAATATGCCAAGGAAGTTACGGAACTCTTTGGCGGTATCGGCAGGGACCCATACACGCTTGGTTGCCTTCTCATCGGCTGTCTTTTTAAGGACACCAGAAAACCGCTCTGGTATATCAACCGGAACAACATTCCTCTCAAAAGCACCCTGGCTACCGGCCCACTTGTCCAGCGATTCACGGGCAAGGTCTGGATTGGAGAGAATGTCCTTTAGGGCATCGGCAACACCAACAGCCTTAGAGCCGGTCTCTAGGTGACGGCCAAAGTTGGTAAGGGCATCGAAGCTATAGAAGTCCGCACCTTTGGGGTCCGCCTTTTTAAGGAAGTCTAGTATCCTCGGCTCCTTCTTTAAAGCACCCGTACCAATGACACCAGCATAGAGCTTGGCCCTCGCCTCGGGGTCCTTAGATATTGCGTTGGCCTCTTCAAGCGTGAACTCTTTAGACGCCGTTCTTGACCCGTGTTCAAGCGGTATTCCTAAATCCTCTAAGCTCTTTTTTCCAGCAACCGATAGATAGTGAGGAACGTAGTCTGCTAGTTTAGAGACCTGTATCCCGGCGTTCTTCTGTTTCTCCAAAATGCCTTTATAGACGGGTTTTAGTATATCTACTATATTTTGAATTTTGTCGGTTGTTGGTCCAGCCTTGGGAACGCTATTGATAACACGTTGTATGGCCGGTTCTTTGAATATCTTGTCTCTTGCGGCCCTGGTCTCATCCAGACCACGAGACTTCTCAAGGCCACGGAAAATCTCACGGTTGACAATATCTTCGGGCTTGGCAACGCCTTGGCCTTTATAGTAATCGGCCATTGGTTTGTTTATTTTTTCTAAATTGCCAACCTCACTAACAGCATCCGAAAACAGCTTATTTAGATTGCCCTCTAATTTTGTCCCACCATAACCACCAACAATGCCCTTGGCAGTAGATATTGCCTTATTGCCGTATCCCTTGAGAACGTTGAGTGTGGGTTTGAAAGCCTCGGCCAGTTTACCAACGCCAGGAACGGCTTTAATTGTCTGACCAATTCCACCAAGTATCTTTCCAGCACCAGCACTAACCTCGGGGGAAACGTGTAAGATTGTCTTGGTAAAAGGAACTCTTGCCGACAGGATTGACCTTTCTCCCGCCTCTAAGGCCGGAATGAGGTCTTTGGCTTTACCAAGCATCTGTGCGGCCTTACCGGCCTTGGTCGCCTCACCAACACCAACCCAATTAAGCGGGTCTGCCGGGTTCAATACATCGGCCACAAACCCGGCAACCCCTTGACCAACCTTGCCAAGCGTTGTCTCGGGTGCTTTTCCGCCACGCAAGGCTTGGATAACATCTCCTCCGGTTGGTTGATATGTTGGGTTGGCTGATACAAGATTATTTAGGTTTCTTAGAACGCCTTGGTTTGGGTTCCATCCAGCAATATCCGAGACACCCTTGTCCCACGGGTCGCCTTGGATAGAGTTAATAGCAATCTGACGTTCAATCGCCCCAGGCTTATTCAGTACGTCCAGGGCTTTCTCAAGATTGGAGGGTTCTGTTTCTAATGCCGGACTGGTTACTTTTGGTAACTTATTGACACCGTGGACCTTGGGCGCAAACGATAACGAGCCTTTTGCGGAAAAGGCCTGTTTCTGTTTTACCGGTTTTAAACTAAACGGGTCGGCCATAATTACCTCGGCCTAGGCGTTACCTGTGGGACCGCCGGATTCAAGATACTATCGGCGGCAGAGGCCAAGTCTCCATCGGTATAAGGAATGTTGTTTTGGTCAAAAGACTTGCGAACAATATCCTTGATTTGGTTTCTACGCATTTCGACTAATGCACCCGTTCCAACCGGAGCCGCCGGGTTAATTGGCGGAGTTGGGGTTGGCAACGGGGTTCTGGTGGTGTATGGTTGCAATCCAGGAACAGACGGTTGATAAACGCCCGTTCCACCGCCGGTTTGTCTATTTTGCGCTTGAGCAGAACCAATCTCTTGAGACAACGCTGAGTTATAAAGGTTGGCCTTCTCAAGGTCCTTTAAATCCTCGGGAGCATATCCCGGTTGTTTTTGCGGCCCACCGGCATTAGACGGTGTAGCTCCTTGTCCATAGTAGTAAGTATAAGACGAAGGAAGTTTGGCTCTCTCGCCCTTGGGAAGGGTAGCATACGCCGAACGTGCCGCATCCAATATACCCGCCGCCTGTTGCGCCATTCCCGGAGGAAGCCCCTGAGTATTGCCACCACTTTCAAGAAGATATGTAACTGTTTGTGGGCTTATGTTGAACCCGTTAAGAGACGCACGAGCTTGGACCGCCGTGGCAAAATCCTGTTTTGCCCTATCTGACAAAGCCTGGCTCATGCCAAATTCCATCTGCTTTTGCTGACGGGCCCCCGCCAACTGTTGCAACGCAAGTTCTTGGTTAGCCCGAGCATTACCAACGTTTAATTGCTGTTGCTGTCTTTGGGTGTTGCCAAAGTTAAGCAACGCATTGTTTAGCATTTCTAGGCCGCTACGGTTTGCGAAGTCCATCCAATGTCTCCTTAATACTTGTACGGAATATCGGGCGTGGTTAAGTTAATCTGTGGCAATGGGACCGGCAACGCATAGTTTGTGTCCCCGAACATTCCGGGGTGGTTGGTCCTAAACCCATTGAACGCCGATATGCCAGAAGGAATAAGCGAGGCGTAACTCAATATGTCCGGTTGAGATTGTTTTAGTCCAAGTTCCTGTTGCTGTCTTTGGAGGTCTAAGCCTTGTTGAGTAAAGTTCTGGCTTGCGGCCATTCTCGCAAGGGCCAGTTGGGCCAATGCACTCCGTTGGTCATTGGACGCAGTAATGCCAGGATAGGCTTGCTGATAAGCCGCACCCTGAATGTTTCTCGTTCCGCCAACGTTAAAAGATGGAATCATAGGATACTCGCCAAACTTATTCCTGTGCCAATAATACCGCCCAGGTCAATACCGGATTGGTTCTTCTGTGCTTCGAGAGCCTTCTTTTGCATGGCTAGTTGTTGATAAAAGTTAGACGCACCATAAGCCGAGCCAATCAATCCCTGGTTGAGTGCATCTGCCTCGTTTGAATATCCTTGGCTGAGTGCGTTACGTCCAGACAGCCTAGACGCCGCAAGATTGGTCAACGCACCGCTACCGTATCCAGAAACAGGCGAAGGCCCGGTTGGCCCGAGGTTCCCCATTAACGACCTCCCCAGGCCACGAGCGTTTAAAGAACCCAGCGCTTGGTTCTTTTCGTTTCCCGTCTGAATGTCATAAGACCCGAGTGCCGCCGCCTCGGATGGCGATAGGCTATTGTATGCTTTTGTGTATGCTCCGTATTGAGCTTGTAACGCAGGATTGCCACCAAGAATATCCTTAGCGTAAGGACCAAGATAACTTTGGAATTGATTTTGATTGATTATCGAAGAATCTATCATAGGTCCTCAACCGCTTGCCAGTAAACGAGATAGCCCGAGATTTCGATTGGAGCCGTATCTTCGCTTCCGATATTGCTGAGGATACCAACGGCGATAGATTCACCAACAACGCCATTAAGCAGTACGTCTATCTTGCCATTAGAAGGCGTGAGATTAGTAATGTACTGCCTTATTGTACTTATATCCCCATCGGAAAACAAGAACAACGATATGTATGGATTTGCGTTAGAAAAGACCTCAATTCGGCTGTTGCCAGTATCGGCAACAATGACGTTTCCGCTTGAATTTATTGTCACATTTGTTGGTAACGAGAACTGACCTGGCGCAGAACCATTAGTCCCCCACTGACCAAGATATTTTCCGTTAACATCAAAAACCTGTATCCGGGCGTTCATAAGGTCAACAACGTAAAGGTAGTTATTTAAATCAATGGCAATTCCAGAGGCGGTTGTAAATTGTCCATCACCCGTTCCGGTTGAACCCCATTGAGAAACGTAAACACCACCGCTTGTAAATTTCTGAACCCTGTTAAGTGTTGTATCTGTAACGTAGATATACCCATTTGAATCAATGACAATCCCGTATGGATTATTGAATTGACCGTTGCCCGTTCCGGAAGTGCCGAATTGACTAACGTATGTACCAGATGAGTTGAACTTTTGGAACCTATGGTTTAGTCCGTCCGTAACGTAGATGTTTCCAGAAGCGTCAAAAGTAATGCCGTTGGGATTGTGGAATTGTCCGTTACCAGAACCGAGTGAACCGAATTGACTTACATAGGCCCCAGTAGAATCGAATTTCTGAACCCTGTTGTTGCTTGAATCAACTACATAGATATTACCAGAGCCATCCAAAGCAATTCCGGTTGGACCTGTAAATTGTCCGTTGCCAGTACCGGATGAGCCAAACTTAGAAACGTAAGTTCCGGTTGAATCAAATATCTGGACTCGATTGTTTGATGTATCCACAACGTATGTGTTACCAGACGAATCAGTTGTAATTCCTCTTGGAAATTTTAATTCTCCGTTGGCTGTTCCGAACTCTCCGAACAAGAACATAAATCCAGGATTCCATATAACCGGGTTAAGATTGCGAACGGTTAGAATCATCCTCATAAAGTCCTTGGTAATATGAGGAGACTTGCAAAAGTTAAAGGCCGTAACTAGAGATAGGTTGTCACCAAAAGCCGATGATGTATCCGCCGGAGGGTCCCATTCAAGCGCCTCTTCCCCAAACTGGAAGAACACAGGACGAATGTCGGAGCCATCACTATCGAGGCCAACGCCACAATAGACGTTCCCCAGGGTTCCATTGGTGGTAAATCCGATGGACCCGGTTGTGTTTGTAACCTGAGATAACAATATTCCGGTATCTCCAATAACCCCCCACGCCCCATTGTCGAGAGATAGGCACAGAGAAATCCAATAGATAGTCGAACCGTTCTGTTGCGGTAGTTGCCAAACAAGTAGATTGCGCTGTAGGTCAAACTCAACCGTAACAGCCCTCTTATAAGTTGCTGGAACTTGTCCCGCAATCTGGTTCATCTTCCCATTGGTCAACGACTTGGATTGCACTCCGTCGTAAACATAGAAGTCCTCACCAGAGTAGAAGTAGAAACCTGGTCCAACACGAACCCCGGCGCCCTTCTCAATACACCCAACAAGGCTCTTAGATTTACGAACCGTGAAATCCCCTGTGGTTGAATCTGAATTAGACCCGTAAAGATTCCAGATGTTTAGGTTTGTGCTTATGAGTAGGTAATCGTCCATGTCATAAGCGCCAGTCAGCCGTTCGCCAGGAACACCATTGAGGGTAACATCGTTAAGGCCTGTAACGTTGAAATCGGTGAAATTATCAATGGCCGATGGCCTAAGCGTCATCGGCAAAGTGTTTGACCCACAAAGGGTCATCATGTTTTTATAGGTCTCAACATATCTCCAAGTTTGGACGGGGTAGATGGAGAACGTTGAAGTCTGAATTTGGTCCGTAAAGAAATTGGTCTGTTGGCTATCGGGTGTTACCTCGGTCCAATTAAACAACGCAAGATTGATTGGATTTCCGGCACCGTTCCTGAAAACAGTAGAAGCGCCATAAGACAATCCAGTAATTGGTGTGGCGTGAATTCCTGTCCAGGTAAACCGAATGGTTGGCAAAGAGCCACCGCACATATCCTCCCAAGGAAGTGTGCCAGCCGAATCAGTAACAGTAACGGCCCCAAAGGCTGTTGCGCCAACAACCGTTTCAACCTGAGAAACGTTCGCATTATAAGAGCTTGCGCCAGCGGTGGTGGTGTTGATTTTAACGAATATGTCATCGCCCGTTAATCCTGTTGGACTTCCCGAGAAATAGGTGTCCCAAACAGCCCCAGAGTAACCAACGGCCCCGGCCTGTGTTCCGGTGGTATTGATGAACACTTGGTTGCCCTGTGCGTCTTTTAGGGTATTATTCGCAACCTGTAACAGCCCGTAAAGATTGCCACTTGTTGACCCGCTGAACGTTATTTTAATGACCGGAGTTAGGTCAGTCTCAACGGTAACGTTGCCAGAACCAACGCTAGATAAGTTCTCTAGGGCTGTCTGGATTTGAGCCGCCGTAGAATTATAAGCCAATGGCGTTGTGAGTTCTCCGTTTATTGAATAGCACCAAGACCCGGAAACAGGAACGCCATTGATAGTCTCTCCGCTCTGAGGCGAGGATATATTCACGGATATATTGGCTCCGTTAATGTCCTTGAGGGTGTTATTGCTAATAGTGAACGCCGAAGCCGGTTGACCGGCCAGGGTTCCGATAAACTCAACGTCATATCCAACAGGCCCACCGGCGCTCTGGTTGGCAAGGTTTCCAGTTACACGAACATTGCCAAAGCCTATATTCGATAGGTTGGATAGGGCCGTCTGAATCTGGCTCTCCGTGGCGTCAAAAGCGATAGACGCCGTTGTTTGACCGTTCCACACCAACTTATACGCACCGGAGGCCGCAAAGGCGTTGGGTGTTATTGTCTGGATAGCATTGGTTGGGGGAGACAGAAAATCGAACTGTGCGCCAAGCGGAGCGTTGGGGTCGTAAGTAAAGCAAAAGTCAACGCCATCCGATATACCCATAATGTATTTAGATGGGTCTGATGCGTTCGGGAACTGAGCAAAGTAAACCCTGGTCCCATCAATCGGATGTGACCCTCCAATGATTTGTTGATACGTCAATCCTGTCCTAAGTTTAATCCAGTATGACAATGGATAAAGCCCTAGTAATAGGGCGTCCTGCGATACGGCCAAAACGCAGGTTCCCTCAAGGTTGGTGATGATAGCGCCAGTCGAGGACGAAGCCGTTGTTCCTTGTCCGAAAGAAGAGGCGGAAGAAATAATTCCGTTGGTGGTTGCGCTCTCAAACCGAAGGTCCGCTAGTTTAAGGTCTAGTGAATCGCCGGTATCGGTATAGAACTCAATGCGAACCGATGTAACCGTAGTCGGGTCAAAAGAACCGGTTTCCGTTACATAGGCCAACGGTAACGGTTGTGCGGGTGTGGGTGTCGTACCAGAGTTAAAGTCGTATCCATACTGAGCGTTCTGACCATTGGAGTTCTCAAGATAAACCGTTAGGTGCGCAGTCCCGCTAAACGTGGCAATAGTATCATCGACCAGCAATGTCCAATCGGGGTCGTTGTAAACATTGGTAATGTCAATCGGAGATGCAATAGTAAACACGCCAAGGAACGTCTGTGTGGATAACGCAACCGTTCCGTCGAATTCAATCGAGGCGTTACCCTGCGATATTGGCGTAGCGAATGACGGGGATTGATTAGACCCGCCACCAAAGACCCACGTTTCTGAGTTGTCAAGTCTTGCAACAAAAAAACGAGAAGGAACGGCTTGAGGATAACCGAATGTCGGAACGCTTGCATCGGGCGGAGTACGCATCGGTGGGCGTGATATTGCCGAGCCAACATTAGTAGAAATACCCGAGGCGTCCCCAGCGGGCTTAGACACCAGGGCATTACTACAAACAATCCATTCATTCGGACGTGTTTTTAGCGGGTCCGTAGATGGATTAAACCCACCCGATAGGTCTGGTTGTTCTGTGTATTGGGTTCTTGGCATGGAGCCGAAGCTCCTTAGTACATCTTGCTAGAGTGTTTTGCCTTGTGCAATTTACCCATAGCGGTTGACGGGACAGAGTGTTTTCCGTGGTGAAGGTTCTTCAAAACCAAAGCAAGTCTAGCTCTTTTTCCAGCCGTTCCAGAATCGTGCTTATGTTCTTGCTCATATTCGGCATTACTCACGCCTTCTCGCTTGGCGGCGGCGGTCATGGCTCCGGGATGTTTGATTGCGCCTTTAATGAAATTCATCTGCCTTCTCCTTTTAAGCGCCGGGATTACCGGCAAAGTTTGGGTGGATATACTTGGTTCGCTCATACAACGGGAACGTTGGTTCTCCAAACGTCAGCGAAAGATGTGTTGCCATCTGTCCCACCAATCATCCATAAAGAGCCGTTGTGGATACAAGACGCAAACTCCTCCCTCGGGCCAAAAGAAACACTTGAATTTTCGAGTGACCAAGATTCAGAATCCATAGAAATATAGGCCGTTTCTATACTTCCGGTTACGCCGTCTCCACCAAAAATATACGCTTGGAAATTTTTATTTACGGGGAATGCACCAAACATTGAGCGTTTAGAATATATTGTATTCCCGGTGGTTGATGCCAAGGTCCAGGTTTCGCCATCAGCAGAAAACCAGGTTTCGTTCTTGTTGGTATTCGCAACTCCAACCGAATGAATTCCACCAATGAGCCACATTCTACCGTTGAGTGAATAACACCCGGCATAAGCCCTAGAGGTCCAAGTAGCGGCGTTTGTTACTAACGTCCAAGTAACCAAATCGGTTGAGGACCAAACATCGTTAAGGGTGGCACTACCGTCAGAGGTTCCGCCATAAAGATAATAGCTTCCGTTCAAATAAACCAAACAAGCCCCGGCCCTGGCAGACCAAGCCGCTCCGCCGGTTTCAAGCGTCCAGGTAATTCCGTCACCCGATGACCAAATATCGTTAAGTGTGTTAGAACCGTCATCTCCACCCATGATATACATTTTAGAAGCCGTTGCCCAAACCATTGCGTGTTGACGAGCCAGAAACGGGGTCTGGGAAATTTGAGACCAAGTAACTCCATTATCGAGAGATTGCCAAACATCACTCGAAGCGTTTCCATCATACCCACCAAGAAGATAAATGGCCCCACCAAAAGACAAAGCAGAAGCACCGGTCCTAGCAGAGAATCCTCCGTTGCTTGTCGTCTCAATCCACTTCTTCTGTTCTTGCTTAACAATGTGAGCACCGATGTTATAGGCAACGTCAATAGAAGTTCCCTTATAGGCGATTGTCAGGGGTTCTTGGTTCTTATTGGAAGCTCCAACATTTTTCAATCGAATAGGCATCTGTGTAACTGCATCCGCTTGATAGACCATCGGGTTGTTGGCGTTGGCTCCATAGCCAACACGAACATAAGCCCCGGCACCTTGGAGAACGCCAACGGTCAGGTCAACCTCGTCCGCATCCCAACGGTTGTCGTTGTCAAAAACAATCACAGAACCGTCGGCGCTTGCCGTGAACGTTCCGGCCTGAAAAACTGTTCCATACTTATTCATTTCATTCTCCCTTAATCACTAGGTACGGGCGTATTGTTGAACGGCATCGGTTCAGCTGTTTCTTGGGGAGCCGCCTCATATTGAGCGATTTCTTCCTCGTACTGCCCCCTCCAATAGTTCGCCCGTGATTCTTCACGGCGATATTCCATAATCTTCCAACAAACGTACTTCACTACCGCCGGACAAAGCCGGGGGTCTAGGTCAACCACATCCGTTGCCGCCGACATTTTAATCGGCTGTGGAACGTAAATTAGGCCTATTGGATAAACGTTAAGAGGCGTTGGAAACAGACCAAAATAAAGCGTGTTGCTGGTCGCATCCCTCTCAAAATAATATCCGGTCGGAAACCCAGGCAACTTCCACCATTGGACGTTATCCGCAAAGTCATCGAACTTTGCCGGACCAATCCTAATCCTGTTCACCGATAGCTTTACCATTGACATAAAATCATCCGGCAAAGCGTATAACCTCTGACCCGATACCGTGTTCATGGTTGGGTCTTGGTTATAATTGTTCGGCAGATTGGACTTAATCCTACACAACGTCCGAGAGTTTATCTTTAACTGGGCCTCGTTCGCATACACCGTTACGTTTGCCAATGTGGCAAATACCGGGTTAAGCGGTTGTGGCTCCTTCGTTAGTTGGATAACCTCCTGCTGAACATCCGATAAAGTGTAACTCGAATTGAATTGAGCCAATTAAAGTGCGCCTTTGGGTAACACAATCCAATCAAAAGTAATGTCCTGCGAAGCGTTGGCTCCATCAACGGTCGAGACAACGAACGTTCCGTTGGTCCCATTGGTCCGTTGATAAGTCCCGCCGCTATTATACTTGGCCTCAAACGGACGACCATGACAACCGAAAGACGGTTCGTTCTGCAAAATGTCCACCATTGAATCAGTGGTCAAATCACCACAGTCAATGGTAACAGTAGCAGAACCAGCCGGAATCGTATCGCTCCCATACGTTGCCGGTTGTTCGTTCATCCCGTGCTCAAAGGAACGTTGAGGGATTGAAATATTCAAAGCCATAAGTTCCTCCGATTAGGTATTACGAAACACCCGAATTTGAATCTTAATGTTGGACGCAGGAGTCGTTCCGCCATCAACTTGCTTCACGCTGACAATACCCTGTCCGGCGTTAGAGAAAGTCGAACCAGAGCGGTCATAGCAAAAGCCAATACAACCCGCCACGGGCTGAACAACAACAATGTCCACCAAATCTTGTGCGCTCAAATTACCGACAACCTGGGTTGCCTGTGAAGTCGAGGCCGTAAAGTCGCCCTCAATAACCGTGGCCGAACCCTTGCCGTAAGGCGAGGGAGACCCGTTATTGACAATGACCGGATTTAACAAAGCCGCCATTTAATCCTCCGAGTGAGTTTGGGGGCCTCACACGAGACCCCCATCCCCATTTAAAATTAAGCGGTGAGGTTAGTCCATCCGCCAGAAGTACGGCGCAACTCAGCGCCAAAAATAAGAGCCGAGAACACATACCCGACTTCGGACATGATGATGTCCAGGCCACTCTGCGGGCGTTCAGGATTATGAACCTCCATGAACCTCGAAGAGTGTTGCTTGACATGAACCACCGTGTCGTCAATCAGCCACATGTTATTGGCGGGCATATAGTCGTCCCAGTAGAGTTCGACCGTTCCGCCGCCCAAACCACCACGGATGAAGATTTTCTCCAAACCGTAAGTGGCCTGACCGTTATCCTTGGCCTCATACGTCAAGCCCTGTCCCCAAATCGCTTTGCAACGGGAGAACAGAGTACGAGTGGTCGGGCCAATGGTAGGCTTGTTGCTCAACCAAGAAGCGTTGTCAATCATCGTTTCCACGATAGAAGGACCGCTCAAGGTCGTGGCAGAAGTCGAGGTCTGTGGCGTCCAGTCCGGGTCGTTCGCAGGGTCCACACCGCCGAACACATCGGTCGGAGTGATGAACGATTGCAAACCAATCGGGGTGTTGGAAGTACCATCACCCGTCATAATACCGGTGGACATAAGCTGAATATGGCGCTGTTTGGCTTGGTACTTAGAAGCCTCAAGAGCCGTGATTTTGGTGTAAGGCGATTCACCAGCCCGGACCTGTTGGTCAAGCGTCAGCAACATATCGTTGATGACGTATTTCCAAGTGTATTGCTCATTGAGCAAGTCCGAGGTCTGAGAAGCCGTGAGAACAGCCGAGTTGCTGGTCGAAGAAATCCAGCTTCCGCCGGTGTCCTTCAAAGCAATGCGGTTCGGAGCATAATACAAGCCCCCGTCCTGTTTCTCATTCTTGTTGACAAACTTCATCAACGTAGGCGCAAGCGTATTGATGTTATCCCAAAATTTAGAAGGAATAACCGGCAATGCCTGCGTATTAACATTAGGCGTAGTGGCACCCATTTATTTTCTCTTTCTCGACCGTTTCTTAGGCGGTCAACTTTTTATAGAGTTCAAGCACATTCTTGGGGTCGTCAGGATTAACTCCGAACTGAGGAGCGTATTCCTTGATGATAGCGGAAACTTGGTCCCCGTTACCTTCCGAAGCCTTGAGCGCCTTTTGAACCTTGTCCAGAAGCGCCGGGTCTTTACCCGTGCTTACCGTGTCCGTCATGCCTTCCGGCAATTTCGGAGCTTGTCGTCTCCCTGAGAGGATGGCCTCATCCCTAGCTTCACGCATTACTGCGTTGAACAAAAGGTTGGCATCCATGTCGGCGTAGGCACCCCACGCACGCTTTTCGGCTTGCGCTGGTGTCATCCTGGGCCAGTTGGCTTTAAGCTCCTGTTGCGCCCGGTCCATGACCATCTCTGTTAGCTTGGTCTGGAACTGGTCAAGGTGCTGTTCAGTTGCCCACGGATTCGCCTTCAAGATGGCCTGAGCGTCTCGCTCGGCATTGATTTGGGCCAGTTGGTCGCTGATTGGGCTGAAGCTAGATTCTAGCCTCTGTTGCACAATCGAATCAATCTGAGCCTGCGTCAACGCTCCGTCATCCTTTGAAGCTCGGGGCGTTTTCGCTCCCGAACGTTCTGCTAGGATTTCAGAGTAGGGCCTTCCCTTTTCAACGGAATCTCGCCACATTGAAAGTCGTTCCCGGCTATCTTGGTCGGCCTGGAAAAACTGTTCGGCGTTTGCAATAATCCGCTGACTTTCACTATACCGATTCTCAAGCTCTGTAAGTTTGGCTTGCAGGTCGGGCGGAGGCGCTGGTGCGCTAGATGGCGCTGATGGAGTGGCTGGTGCAGTAGGCTCTGCGGGGGTTACGGCTGGTTGCTGATTTTGGTCAGGCATTTCTTATCTCCTGTAATTTTATATTTAAAAGCTGTGTCCGTCCACTATTATTCTTCGGTTCTTTTTTACGGATAAAAAGAACCTGATTTAACGTTTAAATCACATCAATCCTTGTGAGCCATAAGTATTATCCACCATAGCTTTTGCCCCAATATCCGCCATGCCGTTACCCGCAACGTTACGGATAAGGATGGCCTCTAGGGCTCGTCTTGCCATAGGCGTAAGCCCTGCAAGGTTCTGAGTAACATTACTCGCCGCCTCTTTGCTTCCGCCACTCAGTTCTGGTGATTTGGCCCGAGCCATAGCAATAAGTCGAACCAAAGCATCGGGCGGAGCGAGTGCGCTCTGGTTTGGACTGAAACTCTTAACAGCTCCATATCCCACATCTCCTGGTTGAATGTTATCCATTTGGTAATCTTTGTTGTGGCGTTTGTGGAGGCGGCGCTGGTATCGCCTGAATCGCCGCCTGTGAACTCTCGGCTTGTGTGGTCTGGGCAATCGTATTAAGCTCGGCCATAACGTTAGGCGGAATGATTTGACCCGCATCCGTAAGCGTCTTAATGACCCAGGCCATGGCCTCTTGGGCTTTAGCCCCCGCCAAGATTTCCTTGGTGTCGAGTTCACGTTCACGTTCGTTACGAGCAATCTCCATCTGAGTATTTGTCTGTTGCATCTGCATCATTCGCATCTGCATCTCTTGTTCTTGCTTGCTGGCAATAGCTTGGTCGAACATGTCAATATACTTTGACTTGTCCGGTATCGGAGCCGCCGCAATCTGCATCCGGGCCGCCGCAATCGGAGCGAATGGAGCAAAAATTTTAGAGATGCCCTGTATCTGTGCGAAGCGTTGCGAAGGTGTCGCTGGCTGACTTACGTTCTCGTCAACGACATATTCATACTCGCCCTTGGTAACATCGTTTCCGGTTATCGGAGCATTGCCAACAACTTGGGCTTGATTAAGAACAATTTTATCCGTGGCGTTTTTCTTTTCGCTGTCCGTCATAAATACAATCATTCGCTCATCTGTACAGTAGTTGCGAAGGAACCAAAGATACATACCACCAAGGGCTTTTTTGCAACGAACAAAATCCCTAAACCTGGGAGCCACTTTACCAAGGGCCTGTTCAATGAGGGCGTTGGTCTGGATGCCGGAATAGTTACCTGAGACGTTCGCCCCACTTAGAATGGGCTGTAACCCGGTGGTGTTCTGCATCTTCTGTTCGCGGTAGTTAATTAAGGCCATCATGTCTTGCGGAAGAACCGGCGGAACCGGGATTGCACGAATCTCTCCGGGTGTGCTAATCATCTCGTTTGGTTCGGTCGGAACCTTGGTGGCCTTGGCGGCAAGATTTCCCTGGTGATAGTAAGTCGGCCTTAACCGATAGTCAGCGTTGGCCGCAAGTCCGGCGGACACCAGTTGGATGTTCTGGGCCGGTTCACGCATCTTTTCAATGACGCCCTTGGCCCAGAACGCCTTGGGTCTGCGGTAGCACTTAAACGTTGGGAAAGGAAAGAACGGATAAGGGTTGGGAACGTCAGAGAGAGTAATGTCCTTGGTGGTCAATATCTTGCGCCCATACGGGTACTTCTTCACCCGCAACGGCTGTCCACCATTATCCGATAGTTGCTTGGCATACTGAGCAATAACCTTGGGTTGGAAATAGGCGCTCCCAAATCCGGGGTTCATCTTAACCCAGGTGGTTATGTCCTCGATGCTTTTAAGCTCGGTGATGGTCGGGTCACGGAAATAGAACTCGGTCAAGATTGTCTGTTGGCGTCCATTCTTGCCGGTAAGCCAACTCATCATCCGGCCCATGCCAAGGAAGGCCGCCGTGCCAAGCCCGTCAATATAAACCGAGCCATCGTTGTTGGATGTGTTGAATGAATCAGAAACATCGGCGTCTGATTTAATGGCGTCCTTAAACTGCGGGAACTTCTCTTGTAACTCATAGGTTGGAACCGGACGGCGGTGGAACATGTAGAGTGCGTCATCTGGCGAAGTTGCCCGTGGTGATATACCAATTTGACGAGTATCGCAAACCTCGTGTCCGGGCCAAACAACACCCGATTCGGTCATCATTGGCTGGAACTTGTAAATCCCGTTACCCATCTGCCCCGCAAGGCGGAGCATATCCTCTTCCTTCTCTTTCCCGTGGTTGAGTTCTAACATGCAATAGTTTTGCACCCTTGTCATAATCTCGGCGTCTAGAGATTGGTCCTCCTCGGTTGTCTTGCGAACGTAGTCCTTAACCTCGAACTGGGTTAGGAGGGTGGCATTAAAATCTACGGCCTCGGCGTAAATATCCTCTTTACATTCGTAAGGAAGTTTCTTCCGTTTAGAATAAAGATGGCCGTTGTATAAATCTTCGTACTTATTTGCGTCAAGAATCCAGGATGAGTTGTCCGACATGACCGAGAATTGATTTCGCCATTGGTCGGAATCGGTGACGCATTGGGCCACGAATTTTGCTAATTGTTTGGGGTCGTCGTTTTTGAGTTCGTTAATATCAACCGATTGTGATTCGGTGAATTTATCGAGTGGGAATAAAAGCATCTAGTTTGTCCACCTTGCCCGTCAAGAGATTGTTTTTATAATACCCATCCAACAGAAGTTGGATTCTCTCTCGGCCTACCCGCATTACTTGGTGCGCTGAATGAACGAAGTACGGGGAGCCAATGGCACGGTCAAGCTGTGATGGAACGAACTGATAAGCCTCCATGCCACAATGAGGACAGGTGTGGTTGCTCCGACCCGGTATAGCATCGGTGGCTATGGACACATAACGGCAAGACCAACAGGAGCGCTTATTTTGCATCTTTTTCCTTTGGCGCTCCGATGGACTTTAACAATTCTATTGGGTTTATGGGCTCCGTGTCAACCTTATCATTCTTTTCCGTGGTTATTCCCAGGTGATACATTGTCCTACAATGTGGGCAGGATATACGAACCCATGAGTTCTCATCCAAGAATCCGTCAAAGAGTATGTATTTTGCCCGATTCTTGCGCCGTCCTTTGCGTGTCATATTCTTAAAATGCGAACAATCCCCATTCTCGCAATAGTAATATTTATGTGTACTCACGGGTGCCCATGTTCCTTTCGTCAACAGGATTGGTCGGTTGAGCAATCATGTCGAGTATCGTCTTTTGTGGCGGTGGCAATGGCTTGGGCGCAAACAAGTCCATTGCCTTTAACCGCCGTAAATAATTAGAGATATACAGCGCCGATACCCTATCGTCCAACTTACCGTGTCCGGCGGCCAACTTCCCCGTCTTATTGTTGGGTATAAAGAAACCAAGCTGAGAGATTGTCTCTGGGTCAAAAATAAAGACGGCCCGTTGTCTCTCGCTCACCTTGGGCGATATAGAATTGCCAACATCCGTGATAAGCCAGTCAATCGAGACGGACCGATACTTTGCCGGATTCCACCCATAATCGCTGGCCGATGTTCCGGTCATCGAGCCCATCTTGGTTGCGTGAAAGAAAATATTCGGATACTTTCTCTCAAGTAAATACTGTATTACAACAATACCGTGCTTCTCGTTCTCTATCCCAACCTCACATTGGTTGAAATAGTAAGCCCCCTTCTCAACCTCTCTTGCCATGTCCTCGGGATTGATAACCCCGGCGCAAATGGCATCCTGCCGACCATCTTCTACGCAAAGTATCGTAGCGCAGGATTCGTTGGCCCCCAACTTACCAGAGGCGGTATCAACTCCCATGACGTAGTTTCTGCCATCAGCGGGACGCCTGAATATCTGCCAACGACCACCCTCGATTGGGTTATCTTTAACCGTGGTCAATGGACAAATATCGCCGGGCCCGTTATTTTCTCATCCATAGACACGCCGCAATACTCGCATTGTGGCTCGGCCTTCTCGGTTGTCAACGTAACATCGAAAGACTTACACTCCTTATTCGAGCAACGCCAGTCCTTTTTCTTAACCACGCCAGCCTTTATGTTCTGTTCTTCCCTAATCTTAGCCAACTGTGCCTGTGTCTCGTCATTCCTTTTCTCCGCTTCCTTCTCGTCAAATATCCAGCCATCGTACTCCTCTGGCGTCAATACGCACCCAATATCGCTGGCCCGTATGCAAACAATATTCTTACCCAGAACCTCATACTGTATCTGTCCAAATTTCTCCCAACTAATAACATCCCCAGCCAGTACGTCAACCGGAATCCTCTCGCCAGTAGGAAGAATCATCCCCGGACCAGCCGACACAACCATGCCAACGTTGACTATCGCCTGTCCGTCCTTAACCGCCTGGGTTGCCAGAATAATCCCAGACTTTAAAACCTCCGGCATAATACCGACCTTAACAATAACCCTGTCGTTCAAAGCTCTCATTGCTCACCCCCAAAATATAGTTCGGCTGGAACCCCATCCGACTGAATCTTCCTAAAAAAACTCAAAGCGTCCAAATTAAACGGCGTCTTACCAAAGACCTGTAGGTACTTACCATCAAACCGCACCGCCGCCTCTTCTGGCGACCTTAAAGCTACCTGCCGTCTCTGTTCTGCAATCGCTGTCGGGTCGAGCATTGGGTTCGCCGACATTGGAATGTTCTCCCCAACAAGCGTGATATTCTTCGCTTCTGGCTTGCCCTCCTGAACCGGCTTAATAATGCGGTCCCAAAGGAACGTGATGTGTTCCTCAAACAGGGTTGCGCCAAGGAGGGTTTGCCCGTTGGTGTCAATGGTTCGCATGTGGGCGGCGTCCCAGACCTCTTCGCTTGGTTGCTCATCAAAGGCGAGACGATGGACCTTAGAACCCTCGTAAGATTGCGGGTCCCGGAGATACGATTCCTCCGATTTAATATAGACCTCAGACCAGTTATTGTACCCATTCTTGATATAAAACGCATGCTTTTGGAGGTTGAGTTCGTAGTGTTTTCCACCGACCATTAGCTCCTTGAACTTAGGCTCAATGACCTGCTCAATCTTATTGTTCGTCCCCACCGACAGCCAAATCGTTGCGTTTTTAGGCGTCTTTATCTTCGGGTTCGGATGCCTCCCCTGGGCGTATGCCACTAGGTCGTAACACATCCAACTGGTCTTGCTCAGGCGATTCGAGGTTATGGCGCACAGGTACTTCCTCAGCGATTGTAACAACGGCATCATGTAATCGAACGGCTTGTACAGGAGCAGCGGGTCCGTCTTTCTTGTCGTCCGTAAATGTTGGCTCAGGGATGCCAGACGGATGTATTTCTCGATAGCCTCCTGAGAGAGCCCCTGGTTCCGAAGCGGCTTTAATGAATCTTTGGACGACCGGCTTTTCACCATACAATTCCTCGCATAGTTTCATCCCCTCTTGTATGGCCTCTTCTACGTCAATGTCGCCCATAATATCGGCGTTGGATATGTCAACCTTGGACAACCCGAACTTATCCATCGTCTGCGTGATAAGCTCAAGGAACGCCTTCTTGTCCTTCATGTCCACCAACTGCGCCCCGTGTTTCTTCTGGCAATCCGGGCACGTTAGCTGTTCACCCTCAAGGATGCGGTTAAAATCCCTTAACACCTTCTGCACCGACGGTATGCTCTCGATGATGATGCCCGAGACCTTCATCGAGCCCCTGGCAAGCCTCATCCCCTGGAACTGCGTGGAGTTTATCTCTCGAAGAATATCCTCGTAAGACAACCCCATCCAACGCTCAATGGCCCGAGAATCTACCTGTTTCTGCCCCGTCTTGTCACGGTAGATGTTGAAGTCCATGAGCTTATCCAGGGCGTTCCATCTCTCCGCCTTGGTCTTATATGGACCCCTTGGGACCTCTAGTTGAAGCCTCTTAAACGTCTGTCTACTTTTTTTCTTTAGAGGCTTGTCGCTCGTCCCAGAGTTCATTCATTTTCTCCTCGTGTGCCACCACGATTTTCTTTAGCAAATCCACGATTGTCGGACCCTCACACACCATTCCCCCGACCTTCACCACAGCAGGATAAGTCGCCACCACCAGGGGGTCCAAACCAACAGGAAACGGAGCCTCTGGATAACTCGGATAGTGGTCGCAAATTTTCTCGTACAAATCAACGAAGTAATCCTCAACCTCCGACCCCTGCTCTTCAACGATGTTCTTCCGAAACTTTCTGTAGTTCATATTCTCAATTTTTTCGCTCGCCATATCTAACCTTTCAATCCATCATTAACGACCGTTCTGTCTCCCTGGTTGGATACTCTCCAGCCACCTCCTCGTGGTTGCCAATAGAAGGCATCCCAATCGTGGGCGTGGGAGGAAGTCCAAACGTCTCCTCCCACCTTGACTTACGCCCGGTATGGTAGCCTATCCCCAGTACAAGTACTGTATAGGCTCCGGTCAAGAGTGCTCCGAGGAAAAAGCCCCACACAATCACTTCTCCTTCTTTGCCAACTCAGCCCGTAATTTATTAACCTCAGCCTCTAGCGAAGCCTTCTGTTCGCCTGCGGCCTTCTCAAGCTCCTGAATCCGAGTGTACGGCCTGTGCTGGCCCTTATACGGGTCGCTCTTGCCATCATACGCATCCTGGCGCCACTCTTTGTAATACGCCTCCGTAACGTCCTTCCAATACGGTGGTTGCAGGACCTTCTTCCTGTCCACCGGCTTCCAATCGTAAATCTCACCCGAGTCATTGAACTGCGGTTGGTGCCAAAGCCCCATTCTAACCATCGTTGGCTTTCCCTCAATCGCCCGTTCCGCATTGCGTATGTCTTGGGGTGATGGTTTGGATACCATGGTCTGGTGGTTCACTATCTTAAGCGAACCCCTAATCATCTTTTCCACTCCGCCACCGCCCTTAATGTCAAAGCGTCTGGGTTGGCCGTTCTGCGTCTTTTCCTCCATCATCCCCGTCTCTTGGTTTCTCTGCGTCCACCTCTGCAATTTATAAGCAATATCCCCATTCGGCGTCAAATACGCCAATCTAAACACATCAGACGCCGGTTTCTCATCTCTCGGGTCCTTATCTGGATATGTTGATAAATCCCAGGTCTCCACAGCTGGCATTACTTTCGTTGCTTCCATCACTACCTCCTTGTTTGGGTTAAACACACCTACACACAGTTTTCAAACTTCAAATACGAGTTTATGTACCTGATATACCCCATGGTGTTATCAAATACCCCACCTTTGGTAGGTACCATTTTCTGAGCCCCGCCCCCCTGAAAAAGTTAATCAAACTCCGCATGACATGACAGAGCAATAAACCTAGTGAGATGGGGTTGATTGGGCAAGTGAACGATTGGGTAGGTGGCTTAAACGCAAGTAAACCAGGGCGGTGTAAATAGAATACTTGGGAGGAAATTGGTTGAAGTGGTGCGAGATGGATGGTCGTCTCCGTGATGCTGGAATCACAATCGGGTTGGCTGTCCTACAAACGCAAGGATAGGCGATAACGCATTCCATCGCCAAGTTAAAATCAATAACCGACCGAGCGGTAGGTTAATACCCTAAATATAATTGACGTTAGAGCAAAACTATTGCCAGGTAATAGAATCAGAAGGCGATGGTAGACATGCTATGGTCATGGTAGGACAAAACGATTAGCCAGTATGATTTCTAGCATCCTAGCAGTTTTTGACCTACCATCAGCCATGGACAGCCCATTACAGCCCTCCGGAAGCACCGGTAAAAGTTTTGGCTAACGATTACTGCATAGGGGGTCTATCTATCTATCTATGGTAAGAATAATAATAATAATAAGCGAAACGATTACAGGATAAAGGATTTAGGGTCTAACATCGGTCTATCATGTCTACCATCTGGCTCTGAAACGATTACAGGGTAAGGAAAAAATCCTACCATGATTTTTGCGAGCATGGTAGGCGGTTACCGATGGATACCACACACTCACGATGATGTAGAAATAAAGGAAAATGAAAATATAAGGGTTTTCGATACTTATTTCTTGCACGCAGTGGGCTCAAATTTGGAAGATTATGGTCGTCAAGGTGTGATGGTAGCCAGACAAACGAACGAGCGAACGATTGTTCAGACCACAGACACCCGTCAACGCTATTTTTAAGATATTTTTAAGAATGTGTGCCGGTAATGGTTTGAGCCCCATTATTTTTCTTACTTGGTGCTTGACGTATGTTCGTTCGTTTGCTATCATTGTTTGCGTAGGGTAGATATCACGCTTTAGGGAGCGGACATGGCACAGACACTGCTAGGGGTCGCAATCGTAATGGGAGCTCTGATAGGGCTCTCGATATAAAGACCGAAACGGCCTCCGGGCCGTCCGACCGTCAAGCGGTCGCTGACGAGGTCAGCAAATCGAACGAGAGGGGTTTTTATGAACAAGGAACAGCTGGCATTTGTGGCAATGGTCGCGAAGGAATACCCGGCAAAACATCCGGGGCAGGTTGCGGAGGACTGCCTAGCGCTATTTCGGTTAGCGAGAAAAGCTCTAAGGAATGCAGAGAACCTTTCCAACGTTCCAAACTATCAGGAAGGCGACACGCTCATGAGGATTGGGGAAAAGGTTCGGCTTATGGGCTTTACGCCTTGCATATCCTCCGACCCCCGGGGATATTGCCTGAAGCTCATGCTACCCTCGAAACGCTATAACACATGGGGCGGAGAAGAAAACGGCTGGGGAGTGCCCTGCTGACCTATCGAGGACAGGCGGAGCAGATCAGGACCGCCTGTAAGACCCCACCCGAAAGGGAGGCTGGGTTCCAAGTCCCAGAGGGTCAAATTTTAAGAGATGTTAATTATAAGGGGGCAGATCATGGGACACAGGCATTATCCAGCAAAGGAAGATAGTTTAAGGCTGTCAAAGACAGATCGCTTAAATTTGACGCATTGGAGTGATGATTCGATTGTGGTAGAGGTTCTTGAGAATGATGAGGTGAAAGCTAAATTCATCTTAAATCGGAGCCAACAGATCAGGCTAATCACGAAAATGGGCGCTAGTGATTTGGGGTTTGTGTTGAATGAAAAAGTAACAACGGAAGCCTAAACGCTAATCAAAATAGGGAATAACATTAAGGAGAGAGTATGAAATTCAAGGATAAACTGCTTAAGCTAGATGCTTGCAGTTCGGCCGTTGAGTGGGTTGGAGATAGAGACGCAAAGACCGCTTGGGCCGAATGTAAGCGAGGCGACTGGATGTTATGGCTTGTGAATCAATCCAACCCCAAAATGACATTAGCGACCCGAAAGAAATTAGTTTTGTGCGCTTGCGATATTGCTGAAACCGTCTTAAAGCATGTGCCAAAAGACGAAAAGCGACCAGCAGAAGCGCTAAAAATGGCTAGAGCATGGGCCAAGGGCGAGAAGGTAACGATTGAGCAAGTAAGAGCCGCCGCCAACGCCGCCGCCAACGCCGCCAACGCCGCCGCCAACGCCGCCTACGCCGCCGCCTACGCCGCCTACGCCGCCGCCTACGCCGCCGCCTACGCCGCCTACGCCGCCGCCTACGCCGCCGCCTACGCCGCCAACGCCGCCTACGCCGCCGCCTACGCCGCCAACGCCGCCTACGCCGCCGATATGGTTAGAAAGTATTTTCCGAAAGCGCCGAAGGTTTAAGTCAGAATTAAGGGAAGATAAAAAGGGGGACGTATGGAAACATTAACATATTCGGTGGATAAGGCTTGTGAGGGTGGAATGGGGCAGAAAACGGCCATTGAGTTGTTAAAGATGGCAGGTCTAAAGGCCAAGCCGGGTTATTCGCCTTATGTTGGGCAGACGGGCGTTAAGGTAGAAGCAAATAAAACGGGTCACAAGAAAGCGTCTAAGATTCTTTACGGACGCTAATTATTTTAGCCTTAACATGAAGTTGTCGCAATACCCGGAAACGGGAATAAATTTAAGGAGTCTTTATGGGTTCGCCTAATACACTGATGGTTGATGATGTGAAGTATGTTCGGGAGGATTCGATTGTTCCAAACAAGAACCTTTCGAGCGATATTCGGATAGTCATTTTGCAACGTGGATGGGTCACTGTGGGTCGATTCTCGAAAGAGGGGATGGATTGTAAGCTCGAAAACGCATCGGTGATTCGGGTTTGGGGTACGTCAAAAGGTCTCGGTGAATTGATTCACGGCCCCATTTCGGGCAAGACCACGCTAGACCCGTCCGGTACGGTCCGTTTCAATGAATTGGCGATTGTTGCCACCCTTGATTGCGAGGCGTCCAAATGGGCACAGCACTTAAAATAATGACAAGCCTCGGTGACGAGGCGCAGTCCTCCATCGGGTCCGGGGACGGGTACGGGTCCGGGTACGGGTACGGGTCCGGGTACGGGGACGGGTCCGGGGACGGGGACGGGTCCGGGGACGGGTACGGGGACGGGGACGGGTACGGGTACG
>Ga0310812_10000099_pt1 | contig 39878 bp, 44 predicted proteins | sample NN3metagenome_FD_205747 | JGI IMG/M metagenome (GOLD analysis project Ga0310812, IMG submission 205747) | Soil microbial communities from experimental microcosm in Duke University, North Carolina, United States - NN3 | ecosystem: Engineered > Artificial ecosystem > Soil microcosm > Unclassified...
ACTCCGCCGCGCTACTCGGCCGTGAAGGTGGAAGGCCGGAAACTCTACGAGCATGCCCGGAAGGGCCACGACGTCGAAGCGCCGGAGCGCCGCGTGCGCGTCGACGAGCTCGCGCTGCTCTCCTACGAGCCGCCGCGGGCGCGCTTCCTCGTGCGCGGGTCGAAGGGGCTCTACGTCCGCGCGATCGCGCGCGACCTCGGCGGCCACGTGACGGCCCTGCGGCGCACGGCCTGCGGCCCGTTCCGCCTGGAAGACGTCGGCTCCGAGCTGCTCCCGATCGACGTCGGCCTCATGCACCTGCCCGAACTGCGTCTCACGACGGAGGAGCTGCATGACTTCGAGAACGGACGCATCGTCCACCGCGACGTCGACGGGATCGTGCGGGTCTACTGCGGCCCGCGCTTCGTCGGCATCGGCGAGAAGGCGGACGCCGGCATGAAGCCCCGGAAGGTGATCCAGACCTGAGCCTCACCAGGGTTTTCGCAACAGTCTCTCTCTTTCGAAGATCTTCAGGATCTCCTTCAAGACGAGATCCGTGGGCGGCTCTTCGGGATCACCGTGGGCCCAGGAGTCGGAGCACTTCTTCAAGTACTCCAGAGCAAGATCAAAGCAGAGGTGGTAGCGGGTGGAATCGTAGGAACCGCCGGTAACTTGAGCCATGACCTTCCCTTTCCGTGCAGAGAATCTCGGGGTACCTGCCGCCGGGGGATGGGAAGGTCAACTTTCGAGGGGGGCGATGGTGACGCCGCGCTCCTTGAGGAACTCCAGGGCGCGCTCGATATTCTTCTTCGCGCCGAGGAGCTCGACGTCGAGCCAGGCGCCCTTGTCGGTGATGCGGCCGCGGATCATGTTGTAGCTGACGCCGAAGTCGTGCGAGAGCTTCGTCATGATCGGCTCCCCGACGATCTTGGCGGGGAACGTCATCTTGAACTTCTCGGACTTGCGGCTTTCCTTCGGCGTCATCGGTGCAGGAAGCTTAGGCCCCGGGTTCCCGCTGGTCAAGCAGATTTTTTGAACAGCCCTTAGCGGTAGACGCGCACGCCGACGGACCCGCGCGGGTAGGAGTGGTAGCCCCAGCCCCATCCCCAGCCCCAGCCGACGCCCCAGGTGGCGCCGTAGTAGGGGTAGTACGGGTAGTAGGGGTAGCCGTAATAACCCGGCGCGTAGTAGTAATAGTCGTCGACCATCACCTGCGCCGTCTCCTTCCGCTCCGAGGCGATCATCTTCTGCACGAGGCCGTCGGAGACGCCCGCCTTCTTGAGCGCGACGAGGTCGTCGGGCGTCAGCGTCGCGGCGCCGCGCTTCTCGATGAGCTCGGTGATGACGGGCTCCGAGACGCCGGCGGCGGCCAGGCGCTCGGCCTCTTCGCGGGAAACAGGCGGCTCGGACGGGGTGACTCTCCGGACCGCGTAGGAGGGGTAGTAGCAACCCGAGAGGGCCGCCAGGGCCAGGACGCACATCATCGTCTTCATATTTTTAGTATACCGGTGCTCGAAGAACGAAGTCAATGCGCCGGCTGGGGAGCGCGGACCTTCGCGAGCGCGAGGAGGAACGCGAAAACCATCAGGAGTCCGGCCAGGAGGAAGGGGGCGCCCGGGTAGGCCCAGGGTCGATCCGGCCGGAGGAACTCGGCGAACGTCATGGTGAAGAGCACCGGGCCGATCATCCCCGTGATGCCCATCACGCAGCTGTTGGCGCCTTGCAGCTGCCCCTGCTCGCTCGGGCTCACGCAGCGCGTCGTGATCGCCTGCGCGGCCGGGCCGTAGAGGCCGAGAAGCGAGAAGACGGGTACCCCCAGCCAGAACACGATGCCGCTGCTGGCGAAGCCGTAGATGAAGAATCCCGCCGCGCCGAAGAAGAGTCCCGTCAGCACCGCGCGGCGCTCTCCCATGCGGGGGACGAGGCGCCGGACCAGGAGCGCCTGGACGATGACGCTGCAGACGCCGACCGTCGCCAGCACGCCGCCCGTCGTCTTCGGGGTCCACTGGTACCGGTAGTTGGCGTAGAGGACGAAGACGCTCGGCAGGACCTGGTGGGCGAGGTGGTACAGGAAGAGCAGCGCCGCCATGACCAGCAGCTGGGGATGGGATCGCAGCAGCACCAGCGAGCCCACGGGGTTCGCCTTCTTCCACGAGAAACCGGCGCGGCGCTCCGGCGGCAGCGACTCCGGAAGCACGAAGAGCCCGTAGAGGGTGTTCAACAGGCTCAGGGCGCCGGCCACCCAGAAGGGGAGGCGGAGGGAGTAGCCCCCGAGGAATCCGCCGAGCGCCGGCCCCAGCACGAAGCCCAGCCCGAACGCCGCGCCGAGCATGCCGAAGCTCGCCGCGCGTTTTTCCGGCGGGGTGACGTCGGCAATGTAGGCGCCGGCGGTGGCGAAGCTGGCGGCCGTGATGCCCGAAATCACGCGGCCCACGAAGAGCCAGCCCAGGGTCGGGGCGATCGCCATGAAGAGGTAGTCGAGCCCCAGCCCGAGGCATGAAACAAGAATCACCGGGCGTCGTCCAAATCGATCGGAGATCACCCCCAGCAGAGGCGAGAAGATGAACTGCATCAGCGCCCAGACGGTGCCGAAGACACCCGTGATCCGCGCCGCCCGCGCCGTGTCGCCGCCCATGAACTGCTTCACCAGCTCGGGCAGCACGGGGATGATGACGCCGAGCGCCAGCACGTCGAGGACGACCGTCATGAAGACGAACGCGAAGGCGGCCTGGCGCTTCGGGGCGGGGGCGGCATTGCTCATGATTTGCGCGCAAGACTATCGCAAGCCGGGGCCGCTGTCCAAAAATTCGCTTGCGGGTTCCGACCGCGCAATGGCACCATGGGCCCCCGCATGACCGAACTGGTCCGCACCGACGTCCTCACCCGGCGCTACGTGATGGGGGAGAACGTGCTCTCCGCCCTCGACGGGGTCTCGCTGTCCTTCGAGCAGGGCGAGATCGCCGCGATCGTCGGGCGCTCGGGCTCCGGCAAGTCGACGCTGCTGCAGCTCCTGGGCGGCCTCGACCGTCCCACGAGCGGCAACGTCCTGGTCCGGGGCCGCCGCCTCGCGGAATGCAGCGAGGACGAGCTGGCGCTCTATCGCCGCAGCGAGGTGGGCTTCATCTTCCAGTTCTTCAACCTGGTCCCGAGCCGGACCGCTCTCCAGAACGTCGAGCTGCCGCTCGTGCTGGCGGGCGTGCCGAAGTCCGAGCGCATCGCCCGGGCGGACGCCCTCCTGGAGCGCGTGGGCCTGAAGGGCCGGCGCGAGCACCGCCCCAACCAGCTCTCCGGCGGCGAGCAGCAGCGCGTCGCGATCGCGCGCGCCCTCGTCCACGACCCGCCCCTGCTGCTCGCGGACGAGCCCACGGGCAACCTGGACTCCCGCACCGCGACCGAGATCCTCGACCTCCTGCGGACCCTGACGGGCAAGACGATCCTCGTGGTCACGCACGACCGCGCGCTCGCCGACTCCTTCGCCCGCCGGACCGTGGAACTCCGCGACGGAAAAGTGGTGGCCGATGAACGTCGCTGACACGCTCGGCATGGCCCTGGGGAACCTCGCGCGCCGCAAGGGACGCACGGTCCTGACGGCCGCCGGCGTGGTCGTCGGCGTCGCGTCGCTGGTCCTGATGGTCTCGCTCGGGCTCGGCATTCAGCGCCAGGTCGTGAAGCTCTTCGAGACGGACGAGTCCCTCCGGACCCTGACGGCGCACCGCGCGAAGGGGGACGGCGGCGGCAAGAAGAAGGCGGCCAGCTTCGGGTTCGGCCTCGACCAGATCGTCCCGCTGACCGACAAGGACCTCGAGGAGCTGAAGTCGGTGCCCGGGGTCGTCTCCGTCAAGCCGCAGCTGGACATGTTCCTGCGCGTCGCGTTCGACGGGGCCGCGACCGTCGTCCACCCCGTGGAAGGGATCACCCCCGAGGAGGAGCAGCGCTTCAAGAGCCACATCACGGCGGGCGCCCTCTGGACCGATCGCGCGGAGCGGGTCTGCCTGCTCCCCAACGCGATCCTGGAGATGAAGGTGGACCTCAAGCCCCAGGACGTGGTGGGGAAGAAGGTGACGTTCAGCGGCTTCTTCCAGGCCGACGCGCCCAAGACGGACGAGGACGTGTACACGGTCGTCGGGGTCCTGGACGACGACGCGTTCAGCTTCAAGGGGCGGCCGATTTTCGTGCCGATGGAGCACGGGCTGGCCCTGCGGGAGCGGATGGCCGCGCACCCGATGCTCCCGTCCAAGAAGGGCAGCTACCTGTCGGCCGAGCTGCGCCTCGCGGACCCGCGAACGTCGGAGGACGTGGCCAAGCGCTTGAGGAATCTCGGCTACAGCTCCATGAGCACGCGGGAGCTGCTCAAGACCATCAACATCGTCTTCCTGATCCTCGAAGGCTTCATGGCCTGCATCGGTGCGATCGGTCTTGTCGTATCCCTCTTCGGGATCGCCAACACGATGGCCATGGCCGTCCTTGAACGGACGCGGGAGATCGGTATCATGAAAGCGCTCGGGGCCCGCAACGGCGAGATCGGCCGCCTCTTCCTGGCCGAGGCGGCGGCGATCGGCGCCCTGGGCGGCCTCGTCGGGCTGGCCGGCGGCGCGCTGATCGGGAAGATGCTGAACGGCATCGCCCACGTGGCGGTCGACCTGCCTGCCAACGTCAGCCTCTTCCACGTATCATTTCTGCTGGCCGCGGGGTCGGTGGGATTCTCGGTGATCGTGAGCGTGGTGGCCGGATGGATTCCCGCCCGCCGGGCGGCCCGCATGGAGCCGGTCACGGCCGTGAGGTACGAATGAAGAACGTCGCGCTCGTCCTGCTGAGCCTGATGGCGCCGCTCGGCGCCTTCTCGGGCGCTCAGGAGTCCGCGCCGAACGGCCTGGCGATCGAGCGGACGGTCAAGCGCACCACGATCGACTGGCTGGACCGGCGGCAGGAAGTTCAGCGCAAGGAGCTCCTTCTGGTCCGGGGGCCCAACCTGGCGATCCTCGACCTGACCTTCGGCGAGCGCATCATCATCCGCGGCGACCTGAAGAAGGTCTGGAAGGCCGACGTGCTGGCCGGCGAGTACGCGGAGTTCACCTTCGACGAGGCGGCCGCGCTGCGGAAGACGGCGCTCGACCAGCTGCGGGGCGCCCGGGCGCGCGTGCCGGGGACGCCGGAGGAGAAAGAGCTCGACCGGGTCCTGGAAGGCTTCGACCAGTTCGCCCAGGCGCCGCAGGTGGAGCTCAAGGCGTCGGGCGCGCAGCGCGACTTGATCGTGAACGGCGACCGCGTGCGGCTCTCGGTCCAGGTGAACAACAATGTTCAGGCCGCCGGGTGGATGGAGGCGCTGGCCGCGGTGGGCGGCTTCCATCCCGCCATCGCCGAGAAGCTGAAGGACCTGGGCGGCGTGCCGGTCAAGGGCACGATCCGCTACGCGCTCTTCCTCGACCGGATCGTCGAGCAGTTTGAAGTGACCGCTCCGCCGCAGCCCCGCGTGATCTCCGACCAGGAGTTCGAGCTCCCCAAGGGCCTGACCCGGACGCCGCTCAAGGGCTTCGAGGCGCCGGCCGAGCGCAAGCTCTCGCGGCCGCCGACGGTCAATCGGTCCTTCAAGGAAGACGAGGGCGAGAAGCCCAAACCGGCCCCCGCGGAGACCAAGGGCAAGTGACGCCGAAGCAGCTCGAGGTCCTTCGCTACGTCGAGGATTTCACGCAGCGGAACGGGTATTCGCCGACCCTGCAGGAAGTCGCCGACCACCTGAAGATCACCAAGGTGACGGTGCTGAGCCACCTGCGCCAGCTCGAGAAGGCGCGGCACGTCAAGCGGAGCTACTACCGCCGCCGCGGCATCGAGATCCTCACGTCCACGCGCCGCCTGCCCGTCACGGGCCGCATCGCGGCGGGCCGGCCCATCGAGGCGATCGTGCATCCCGACGAGCTCGACGTGCTGGGCGTCATGAAGCCCGGCAAGGAGTACTTCGCCCTCGAGGTGCGCGGGAACTCCATGATCGAGGACCACATCCGCGACGGGGATTACGTCATCGTCGAGCGCACGCCGAGCGCCCGCAGCGGCGAGACCGTGGTGGCGCTCCTCGACGGGGGCGAGGCCACGCTCAAGCGCTTCTACCGCGAGAACGGCCGGATCCGGCTGCAGCCCGCGAACGGCACGATGGATCCCATCCTCGTCGACAAGGTCGACATCCAGGGAGTCGTGGTCGGCGTCTTCCGCAAGCTCTAAGGGCCCCTCCCATGGTCCGCGCCCACCTCCTCATCAGCGGCATCGTCCAGGGCGTCGGCTACCGCTATCACACCCGCCGTCAGGCGCAGGGCCTCGGGCTCGTCGGCTGGGTGCGCAACCTCGACGACGGCCGCGTGGAGGCCGTCCTGCAGGGCACGCGCGAGCAGGTCGAGTCGATGATCAAGTGGTGCTATCGCGGTCCGTCCGAGGCGCGGGTCACCGACATCGCCGTCTCCTACGAGGAGGCCGGCGACGATTTCACGGATTTCGGGATAAGATAGCGGCGTGGCCGATACGAACGTCCGCGTCCTCAGCGGACTGAGCAACCTCGAGTTCCTCAAGCGCTACGCCAAGCCCGGCTGCGTGGGCCTCTTTGGCGGGAGCTCCGCCATCGACCGGGCGATCCGGCGCGGGCAGAAGGGGCTCGAGGGCGCCAAGTCGAGCCTCTGGTCCCACGCCGTCCTCTTCGAGGGCGAGCGGGTCGACGGGCAGCAGTGGCTGATCGAGAGCGACTTCGAGGTGGGCAAGGGCCAGCTGCGCAACGGCGTGCAGGAGAACCGCATCGACAAGTACGGCGACGAGAAGGACTGGCCCAACGTGGCCGTGCTCGATTTCGGCCTGAGCGAGAAGGACGCCCGGAAGGTGGTCGTGGCCGGGCTGGACCTCGTCGCGCGGCGGACGAACTACGACCTTAGCGGGATCCTGGAAACCTACTGGGCGATGATGCGAAAGTCGATGGCCAGGGGCCGCGACAAGGAGTCCACGTTCTGCTCGGCCTTCGTCCGGGCCGTGTTCCGGCACGCCGGCTTCGACCTGACCCCGGACGTCGCGGTCCAGCACACGCTGCCCGAGCAGGTCTCCCGCACGGCCCTGCCGCACACCCGCTACTTGATCGTGCGCGACGGCCCCTGAGCGCTCGCGCAGCGGTAGCCTAGCGTCGGCGCGCGGCGCGTCACCGGGAGCTCCTGCCGCTCCCGGACCGTGCGGCGCTCCGGGGGGAGGAGCCCGTTGCCCCCTCGGACGACGCGGACCTCATCCGAGCTTCCGGGCGTCGCGGTCCATTCCGAAAGGCGGTCGGCCATGTCCCGGCAGCCCGAGGCCGTCGCGGCCTCCCACTCCGCCTCGGTCGGCAGCCGCTTGCCCGCGCGGAGGCAGCCCGCGACGGCGTCGAGGTACGAGTAGCCGCCCGCGCGGGCCGGCGCCTCGTCGCGATCGATCCAGACCTCGTCCGCCCCGGCACGGACGCAGACCATGTCGGTCGGGGGCGGGTCGACGGACGCGCTGCCGGCCCTGAGGGACGTGGCGAGGAGTCCCGCGAGGATCGAGAGGGCGGCGGCCCAGCGCCCCCGGCGCCGCGGGCCCCAGCGCCGCAGCGCGTCGGCGAGCTCCCCGGCGCCGGGCCGCCGCGCCGGGTCCTTCGCGAGGCAGCTCCGGACGAGATCGGCGAGCGCCGGGTCGAAGCCGCAGAGCTCGGGCGCGGGATCGTTGAGGATGCTGGCGGAGAGCTCGACGAAGCTGTCCCCCCGGTGGGGCAGGCGCCCGGTGAGGAGCTCGAAGAGGACGACGCCGAGCGCGTAGACGTCGGCCTCCGGGCCGGCGTCGCGGGCCTCGCCTCGCGCCTGCTCGGGCGCCATGTAGGCGGGGGTGCCCAGGAGCTCGCCGGCCTCGGTGACCCGGAGCTCGTCCGGCCCGCGGGCGACGCCGAAGTCCGTGAGGATCGGCTCGCCGTCGCAGAGGAGGATGTTGGCGGGCTTGAGGTCGCGGTGGACGACGCCGTGCGCGTGCGCATGGGCGGCGGCCCGGGCGACGCGCTCCACCACGCGGCAGGCCTCCGACGGGATCAGCGGCCCGCGCAGCGGGTTCCCTTCGAGGAGCGGCATGACGAAGTAGAGCCGCCCCTCGTGCTCGCCGCTGTCGAGGATCTTGACGATGTTCGGGTGGCTGAGCGAGGCCGCTAGCCTGGCCTCTCGAAGAAAGCGCTCGCGGGCGGCCGGCCCCGCGTCCTCGTGCCGCAGCGCCTTCAGGGCGACGACGCGGTCCAGCTCCCGATCCCTGGCCTTGTACACGATGCCGTAGGATCCCCTCGCCAGCTCCCCCAGCACCTCATACCTGCCAAAATCTTCCGTCATCGAAAAACCCTCACCGATTGGCCACAGAGCCCTCCGAGCCCTCAGAGACGAACTAGAGGATGTAGCGCCGGATCCCATCCTTCAGGAAGCGCGAATTGAAATCGATCAGAAGCCCGATCGACTTCGAAGTAGCCCGGAGATACGTCAGCAGTTGTGCAGAATGAACGGGATCAAACCGTTCGACAGCCTTTACTTCGACGATCACCGCATTCTCGACCAGAAGATCCAGCCGGTACTCGCCGATGGATCTTCCTTTGTACGTAAGCGGAATGGGTTGTTGGCGGAGGTACTGCAGCCGGCGCTCCTCCAGCTCAACACAAAGCGCAGATTCGTAGCTCCCCTCGAGCAGTCCTGGGCCGAGTGTACGATGCACGTCGATCGCCGCGCCGATGATCTTCTCGGTCAACTGACTCACATTGTTCATCTCTGTGGGCTCCATGGGCTCCGTGGCCAATAAGTGGGTGAGTTGTAGGGGAGGACCAGCCACAGGGGAGAACCCCCCATGGCTGGTCCGGAGCGCCCGGGCTGCTTAGCTGCCCGGCAGGCGCGAGATCACCCAGTCGAGGAATCTCGGCAGGGCATCGATCAGGGCCTGCAGGAACTGGCCGAGGAAATCCTTGAGGCTTTCCATCGTCCGTCCTCCGGAATGGAGGCATCGCCGGTCCAGGAGCGATGCCGGGGAACTCGCCCCGGCACCGCTCCACGAGGAGAGGCGCCGTCCTGGCGGCAACGCGGTGTCCCCGGGGGGACGCCGCGGAAAAAATCAGAGAGCGGAGGCCGGAGTCAGGGGTCCTGGACGAGGTAGTTTTCCCGCGCGATCTCGCGCCCGCGATCAATGAGGTCGCGCACCTGCTGGAGGATCCGCTCGCGCGCTCCGTCGGGAGGCTGACGGAGGCATTCGTCGAGGAGCCGGACCACCTGCACCAGGCGCAGCGTCTCCGGACTGTGGCAGAAGACCGGCTCCATCTGGCTCACTCGGTTCCCTCCTCGAGGGATCTCGAGAGGCCGCGGAGCGAGAGCGCCCGCTCCATGCGGATCATCGCGCGCGCCTTCTCCTCGGGGATCGGGCCCGCGCGGCGGCCCGCGACCATCTCGACCACGACGCGCCGCACCGCCACCGGGTCCGGCCCGCAGTAAAGCTTCCCGTCGCGCACGCTCCAGTTCATGTCCGTCGTTCTCCACCCTGGCAGTGGGGAAAACGGAAATCCGCGGTAGCGTCATTTTTCGTGTCGAGAAAATCGGCCCTTCCTCCACACCCGCGGCGGAAAGCCTGAAAGGTGAGCTGATGAAATACCTGTTGGCGAGCGTGATGGTGCTGGGTTCATCGACAACCGAGGAATCTACTGTTTGGGTGTTCTTCTCGCCGGATTCGCCCGACGCGGGCCCGATCCTGGCCCAGCTCAAGGGCGAGCGCGTGCGTACCGTGCTGCTCGTGGAGCGGTACTTCGGCGAGCGCGAGCCCGCGGCCCCGTTCCTCGCGTCGATCCAGGCCGCCGGGGAGGTTCGCGTGGTGGACGAGGAGGGCCTCCATCAGGCGAAGCGGCTGGGGATCCGGCGGCTGCCCGCGGTGGCCGTCGTGCGGGAGGGACACGCGCACGTCGCGAGCGGGGCGCAGGTCGACGTGAAGGAGCTCCTCCGATGCTCGAAGTGAGCCTCCTGCTGGTGCTTCTGGGAGACGGGCGCGGCTTCTTCGAGCGCCGCGAGCTCGACTTCTGGGGGACGACGCGGCGCGCCGAGGAGAGGCCGGCGGAGCTCTGGGCGGATTCCGGCGCGCCGCCGCCGGTCCGGCGGCTGCTCGATGCGCCCGGCCCCGAGAGCGCGCGGGCCTATCTTCGCTGGCAGGAGGAGCGCTTCCGACGGCTGCGCGCCGCCGTCGCCGCGGTCGACGCCGTGCGCCGCGAGGCGCCCGTCTTCTACTTCGCCCGGGAGGGCTGCCGCTGGTGCGCGCTCCAGGAGGAGGAGCTTCGCGGCATCGACGTGGTCCGCGTTCCGCCGGGCTCGCCGCTCTGGAAGGAGCACGGCGTCACGGTGACGCCCACCCTCGTGGTCGGCGGGAAGGCGCTGCGCGGGTTCACGCCGCGGACGGCGCTCCTGAAGGAGCTGGGCCGTGAGTAGCACGCTTCTGCTGCTGGCGCTCTTCCTCCCGCAAGACCTGATCGAGCGCGACCAGGCGCTTCGGAGGCGGCTCCTGCCCGGCGTCGAGATGAAGGACGTCACGCCGACTCGGTCCACGCTGCAGCTCGACGCGGGGCCGGACTTCGGGTGCGGCAGCTTCGACCTCAAGGCGAGCTTCCGCAGCCTCTTCACGAAGAACCTCAAGGAGGAGTTCCTCGGCGGTTCGTTCTCGGCGATTCAGTCGGAACTGGCCGGCTCGGCCCTCGTCCTCGCGTGCTACGCCTCGCCCACCGTCTGCGACGCCATCAAGCACTACCGGACTTCGGCCAACGCGATGCTCGGCATGGAGCTCGACGGGTGCCGCTCGCTGGAGCAGTCGTTGGAAGGGGTGCAGCGGCAGTCGCAGGCGCGGGCCATCAAGGAGTGCCTCGATGAGAAGGCGCGGCAGGGGATGCCGCTCGACGAGGCGCAGAAGGCGTGCCGGAAGAGCACGGACCTGCGCGGGCTGGACGGTCGGCCGGTGAAGCAGATCGACCTGAACCGAGACCTCGGGCTGCCGGACACGCTGGTGCCGCCCCTGAGGATCGGCGCGGGGACGTTGCGGGCGGAGGCGCGCGGCACGGCCGTGCTCGAGGCCTACGAGGCGAAGCGGCGGGAGAGGGTCCGCGCGTGGGAGGAGGCGCTGCGGGCGCCGTCGACGGCGGACGTCGGGCGGCTGGGGCCGGTGACGCGCGCCGAGGTGGAGCGGATGGCCGCAATGGAGCCGGGACGCCGGGAGACGGCGCTGCGCAGCGTGGCGGCGGCGCAGGCGCTGTCGGACCTCGTGGCCGAGGCTCAGGGTGCGGAGCGGGCGCTGGAGTCGGCGGAACTGCTGGCCACGCCCGAGGTGCGCGTGGAGCTGGAGCGGCGCCGGGCGCAGCTCCGGAACGAGATCGGGCGGCTGTCGGAAACCTTCGAGGCGGAGCGGCGCGTCAACGCCGCGATCGGGGAGGTCCAGGCGGCGGCTGCGGCCGAGGTGGCGGAGAAGGCGCGCGAGCGCCTCGCCCCGCGGCGAGCGGAGGAGCTGAAGCGGGGCGCGGAGGAGCGCCTCAAGCCCTGGGGCTGCGAGGTCAAGAGGGACGAAAGGAACGCGCGATGAAGCGTCCGGACCGGAAGTTTGGAGATCCGTCCCTCTTTCACATCCTCATGGGGGAGCCCGACGAGTCCTGCGAGATCTGCCGCCGGCACGGGCTGCTGGGCCACGACGTGCCCCCCGGCATCTCGGGCATGGTCATCCTGGAGATGGGTCCGCTGAATGAGATCCTGCGCTGCTCGTGCCCGCTCTGCGCGCAGCTGCATTTCGAGCCCTTCGATCCGCACGACGATCCAGCGGCGGACGAGGACCCGGAGATCTCCAAGGACGAGTGATGCGGCTCCTGGCGGTCTCCCTGCTGCTCCTGGGGGGAATGTCCTGCGCCCCGCGGCCCTGCGGCCCGGCGGCCGGGCATTCCCCCCTGGCGTGGCGGCTCGTCGAGTCGACGGCGCCCGGCGGGCGCGAGCTCGTGCTGGAAGCCTACGACCCCACCGGCGCGGTGCGGATCTCGATCCACTTCGCCCGCGAGCGCGCGTCGGTGGGGGAGGTCGTCGAGGCGGAGGTCCGACTTCCCGAGGCGTCGGGCCGGCACCGGATCGAAGTGCTGCCCGACCGACCGGGCGTGCAGGTCCTGGGGCCGCGGGAATTCTGGACGGAGGGCGCGGCGCCAACGACGGTGAGGTTCACCTGCGCGACGCCGGGACGCGGCGGGATCAGCGTCCTCGTGAAGGAGTGAGCGCCTTCCGGATGGCGACGACGTCCCGCAGCAGGGCGGGGAGGTCGGCGAGTTTGAGCATGTTGGGCCCGTCGCTCGGGCCCCGGTCGGGGTTCTCGTGGACCTCGATGAAGAGGCCGTCGGCGCCGGCGGCCACGCCGCAGCGCGCGATCACCGGGATCATGTCGCGCATGCCGCCCGAGGCGTTGCCCAGGCCGCCGGGCTGCTGGACTGCGTGGCCGGCGTCCATCACCACCTTGCAGCCGAAGGACTTCATGATGGGAATCGACCGCATGTCGACCACGAGGTTCTGGTAGCCGAACGTGGCGCCGCGCTCGCAGAGCCATACGTCCTTGTTCCCCGTCGACGTCGCCTTCTCGAGGATGTTCTTCATGGCCCAGGGGTCCATGAACTGGCCCTTCTTGATGTTCACGCTGCGGCCGGTCTTCGCGGCGGCGACCACGAGGTCCGTCTGCCGGCAGAGCATCGCGGGAATCTGCAGGACGTCGACGACCTTGGCGGCCGCCCGGGCCTCCTCCGGCGAGTGGACGTCGGTCAGCATCCGGAGGCCGGTCTGCTTCTTCACCTTCGCGAGGATGCGGAGGCCTTCCTTGATGCCCGGGCCCCGGTAGGTCTTGCCCGAGGTGCGGTTCGCCTTGTCGTAGGAGCTCTTGTAGATGTATTCCACGCCGGCGGCGCGGCAGATCTCGGAGATCTCGGTCGCGTGGCGGAGGGCGTGGGCTTCGGACTCGATGACGCAGGGGCCGCCGATGAAGAAAAAGGAGCTCATGGGGCGGGGGGGTCCTTCCTGGGGGCCTCGAGGGACTCGCCGAGCTCGGGGAGGAGGTGGCCCATCTTGGTCTTCTTCGTCTTGAGGTAGGCGAAGTTGTGCGCGTTGGGCGGGATCTCGATGGGCACCTGCTCGACGATCTCCAGGCCGTAGCCGGCGATCGAGTGCATCTTCTTGGGGTTGTTGGTGAGGAGCCGCATCTTGCGGACGCCCAGGTCGTAGAGGATCTGCGCGCCCGTGCCGTACTCCCGCACGTCCGCGGGCAGGCCGAGCTTCAGGTTGGCCTCGACGGTGTCGTGGCCTTCGTCCTGGAGCTGGTACGCCTTGAGCTTCTGGGTCAGGCCGATGCCCCGGCCCTCCTGCCGGATGTACAGGAAGACGCCGCGCTTCTGGCGGGAGATCTCCCCGAGCGCCGCCTCCATCTGTTCGCCGCACTCGCAGCGGAGCGAGTGGAAGATGTCGCCCGTGAGGCACTCCGAGTGGACCCGGACCGTCACCGGATCGTTCTGCACGACCGTCTCGCCGTTCTTCCGCTCGCCGACGTCGCCCGCGCAGAGGGCGATGTGGAGGTACTCGTCGACCTTCGACTTGTAGAGGTGCACCCGGAAGGTTCCGAAGCGCGTCGGCAGCACGGTCTCGACCACCTTCTCGATCAAGTGCTCCTTCTGGCGGCGGTATTCGATGAGCTGGGCGATGGTGGCGACCTTGAGGTGGTGCTTCTTCGCGAACGTGATCAGGTCGGGGAGCCGCGCCATCGAGCCGTCTTCGCGGAGGATCTCGATGATGACCGCCGCGGACTTCAGGCCCGAGAGGCGGACCAGGTCGACCGACCCTTCCGTGTGGCCGGCGCGGACCAGGACGCCGCCTTCGCGGGCGCGCAGCGGGTGGATGTGGCCGGGCCGGGCCAGGTCGGCCGGCCGGCAGCGCTCGTCGATCGCGGTCAGGATCGTCTTGGCGCGGTCGAAGGCCGAGGTCCCCGTCGAGATCCCGGCGGCCGCGTCGATGGTCACGGTGAAGTTGGTGCCGTGCTTGGACGTGTTGTCGAGGGTCTGCAGTCCGAGCCCCAGGTCGTCGCACTTCTGTTCCGTCAGGGCAAGGCAGAGCTCGCCGCAGGCATTGCGGACCATGAAGTTGACGGCCTCGGGGGTCGCCTTCTCGGCGGCCATGACGAGATCGCCCTCGTTCTCGCGGTTCTCGTCGTCGACGAGGACGACCATGCGGCCCGCGCGGAGCTCCGCCAGGACTTCGGGGATCGTCGCAAACTCGCTCATGAGGGAAACAATCTTAGCTCGAGCGGCGCCGCGGAGTCAATGTCGATACAACGTATTGGAAATGAGTCGGTTACGTCAGCGCTGTCGGACAACCAGCTTCGAGACGACCTTGCCGCCGCGCGCGTTCGACATGGCGATCTGGAGGGCGTCCGCTGCCGACTTGGCGTCCTGCACCCGGCCCTCGATGGTGACCTCGCGGTCCTCGCACTGGACGCGGACGTCGGCGAAGCGGATGTCGTTGTGGTAGCGCCAGAGGATGTTGCGGGTGATCTCCTGGTCGATGCCCGCTTCCTCGGCCGGGGTCTTCGGTCCGCAGGAGGGGCCGAGGAGGATCAGCAGCATCAGCGTCGCCGCCAAGGCCCGCCGCTCAGCCACGGTTCGCGTCCTCCAGCTGGTGCATCTTCTCGATCGGGGCCGCCACTACCAGTGTATCACCTGGATGCACCAGGGTTTCGGGCGCCGGCATCGACGCGCTCCCGGCCTTTCTCTTATGCAGCACCACCGAGACCCCGAAGTCCTTCTGGACGGCGCCCACCGTCTGCGAGGGCAGGCGCTGGACGATGACGTCCGCCACGTGGATCGTCTGGCCGTCCATCTGGATGCACTGGTGGACCGTGCGGCCGGTCACGGCCGCCACGAAGGCGGGCGCGGAGACCTGCGAGGTCGAGATCACCGGCATGTGGAACTGCGTCGCGACCTTGCTGGCGAGCGTCTCGTCGAAGAGCCGCAGCGCGACCTTGATGTCCTGCTTGACCTCCCTCGCCGTCAGGGCGGCGTCCAGGTTGGTCAGGTCGTCGTTGGTGGCCAGGATGATGGCGCGGGCGTGCTCCAGGTTGGCCAGCAGGAGGTTCTTCTTGAGGCGCGCCTCGCCGATCAGGACCGGGACCCCGAGGTCCTGCATCTCCTCGACGAACATGCTGTCGGCGTCCTTCTCGATGGCGACCACCTGTTCCTTGCCGGCCAGCAGCTGCTGGACGATCCGGTAGCCGACCCGCCCCAGGCCGCAGAGCACGATGTGGTTGCGCATCGTCGACGCTTCCATGATCCACCACTCCTGAAGGTTCCGTTTCCGGGCGAAGATGAGGTACCCGAGGCGGACGACGGAGTCCGCCACCGCGCCCAGGCCGATGACGGGCATCAGATAAAAGAGAACCTGGTTGTACCACTGGTGCTCGGGGAACTTGAGCTGCGGCTGGACGAAGATGAGCATGTAGGCGCCGTAGCAGGCTTCCCCGTAGGAGAGGCTCTTCTTGGTGACCGGGTCCTCCATGGTGGCGGAGAAGAGCGCCCCGCCGCCCAGGACCAGGCTGGCGAAGACCAGGATCGGCCAGCGGAACTCCCGGAGCATGTAGCGTCCGCGTCCCAGGAGCTTTCGGATCGGGTGGGGGGCCATGACAGGCAAATTATAGTAGATGAACCGTGAACCCCCGTTCACCATTTTCGTTTGTGGGCCGTAGTATTAACTGGTACCTTGAGACACCCCATTCACGGAGGACTGCATGACGGATCCGCTGGCGAGCGCCTTCCCGGCTGACGCCAATAAAGGCGACATGGAGTCGATCCAGAAGCTGAAGTCCGCCTACGACACCCTGAAGAAGGAAATGCACCGGGTCATCGTGGGCCAGGAACGGGTCCTGGACGAGCTTCTGACCTGCATCTTCTCCAAGGGCCACGCGCTCCTGGTCGGCGTCCCCGGCCTCGCCAAGACGCTCATGATCCGTACCTTGGCGCAGACCCTCTCCCTGTCCTTCAGCCGCGTCCAGTTCACCCCCGACCTGATGCCCAGCGACATCACCGGCACCGAGGTCATCGACGTGGACAAGAGCAGCGGCGAACGGGCCCTGCGCTTCATCAAGGGGCCGATCTTCGCCAACGTCCTCCTGGCGGACGAGATCAACCGCACGCCGCCCAAGACGCAGGCGGCGCTCCTGGAGGCGATGCAGGAGCTCCAGGTGACGGTCGGCGGCAAGCGCCACGCCCTGCAGCACCCGTTCTTCGTGCTGGCGACGCAGAATCCCATCGAGCAGGAAGGCACCTACCCGCTGCCCGAGGCGCAGCTCGACCGCTTCATGTACATGGTGAAGGTCGGCTACCCGACCGAGCAGGAAGAGCTCGAGATCATGAAGCTCACCACCTCGGTCTTCGAGCACAAGCTCACGACCGTCCTCTCGGGCGAGGAGATCCTGCGGCTGCAGGACCTGGTCCGGCGTGTGCCCGTGGCCGACCACGTGATCCGCTACGCGATGGCGCTGTCCCGCGCGACGCGCGTCTCGGAAGGCGGCGTGCCCGACTTCGTGAAGGAGTGGGTCCACTGGGGCGCCGGGCCGCGCGCCAGCCAGTACCTCATCATCGGCGCGAAGGCCCACGCGGTGCTGCAGGGCCGCTACTACGTCACGATCCAGGACGTGAAGGCGATCGCCCACCCGGTGCTGCGGCACCGGATCGTGACGAACTTCACGGCCGAGGCCGAGGGCGTGACGCCCGACAAGATCGTGGACAAGCTGCTCGAAGTCATCCCCGCCAAGGAGGCCGGCCTCGAGAAGGATCAGGCCCTGCCCAAGGTGACCGGGGCCTAGCTCGATCGGGGATCATTCATGGCCGACGCCACGAACAAGTTTCTCGACCCTAAAGTCCTCAACAAGATCACGCGCCTGGACCTGAAGGCGCGCCACATTGTCGAGGGCTTCATGGGGGGCATGCACAAGAGCCCCTACCACGGGTTCTCGGTGGAGTTCGCCGAGCACCGCGAGTACGCGCCGGGCGACGACCTCAAGCACCTCGACTGGAAGGTCTTCGGCCGCACGGACCGGCTCTTCATCAAGGAGTACGAGCTCGAGACCAACCTCCGCTCCCACATCCTGATCGACACCTCCGAGTCGATGGACTACGGGAGCAAGGAGACCACGAAGCTGGAACTGGCCTCCCACATCGCGGCCTCGATGGCCTACCTCGTCCTCCGGCAGCAGGACTCCGTGGGCATGGTCTGCTTCGACAAGGAGGTCAAGACCTTCATCCCGACGTCGAGCTCGATGGGGCACCTCCGGCCGATCCTGGGCACCCTCGCGTCGTCGACCGCCCAGAACAAGACCGACCTGGGGATCGTGCTCAACACGCTCGCCGAGCGCATCCAGCGCCGCGGCCTGATCATCCTGATCTCCGACCTCTTCGACAAGCCGGAGACGATCCTCAAGAGCCTCCAGCACTTCAGCCACAAGCGGCACGACGTGATCGTCTTCCACGTGCTCGACGAGTACGAGCTCACGTTCCCCTTCGAGCGGATGACGCTCTTCGAGGGGCTCGAGGAGTATCCCAAGCAGCTGGTCGACCCGCGCTCCCTCCGCAAGGCCTACCTCGAGGAGGTCAACAAGTTCTGCGAAGAGGTGCGCAAAGGCTGCGTGAAGCAGATGATCGACTACGTCCGCATTTCCACCGACCAGGACCTGGACGTCGAGCTCACGAAATACCTCGCGAGCCGTCTTTCTATCCGCGGCAAGCTCACATAGATGGGATTCTTCAACCCCGCCCTGCTCTGGTTCGCCCTGGGGGGCGCGATCCCCATCATCATCCATCTCCTGCACCGCCAGAAGTTCAAGCGCGTCCGCTGGGCCGCGATGGAATTCCTGCTGGCGGCGCTGAAGAAGACGCGCCGGCGCATGCAGCTGGAGAACCTGCTCCTCCTGCTCCTGCGCATCCTCATCATGATCGTGCTGTCGCTGGCGATCGCACGACCCTTCTTCCGCGAGGCCCCCGTCGAGGCCCTCGGGGACAGCGACACCCACCACTTCTTCGTCATCGACCAGTCGTACAGCATGGCCTACAAGCGCGCCCAGCACACGTCGCTCGACGTCGCCAAGCGCGCCGCCCTCAAGGTCCTGCAGGACGTCCGCGCGAGCGAGCAGGACCGCTTCTCGATCCTGCCCCTGAGCTCCTACCCCGATCCCATCCTGGTCAACAGCAACCGGAAGGAGCGCATCCAGACCGCCATCAACGAGCTCAAGCCGTCCGACTTCAGCACCAGCGTCTACGCGACCATGCAGTCGCTGCGCAACCTCCTGGAGTCGTCCCAGATCACCAACCGCGACCGCCGCATCTACATCTTCACGGACCTGCAGCGCAACGGCTGGCTCCTGCGCGACGAGGCCGAGGCGAAGAAGTTCGGCGAGCTCCTGAAGCAGCTCTCGAAGAAGGACAACACCCGCTTCTTCCTCTATGACGCGGGCACGCCCGACGCCTTCAACCACGCCGTCGTCGACCTCCGGGCCAGCGACCGCGTCATCACCACGAAGCGGACCACGCGCTTCACCGCCTCCATCCACAACTTCTCCAGCATCCCCCGGCCGGCGGTGAACGTCGGATTCTTCGTGAACGACAACCTCGTCAAGACGGAGCCCACCGTCCTGCCGCCCGGCGCGACCACCCAGGTGAACTTCGAGTACGACTTCGCCGAGGCCGCGCCCCACGTGGTCAAGGTGTCCATCGACCCGGACTACCTCGACGTCGACGACTCACGCTGGCTGGCCGTCGACGTGAAGAGCGCCCTGCGGGCCCTCGTGATCGACGGCGAGCCCAAGGACAGCCCCAAGGAGAGCGAGACCTACGCCTTCACGCTCGCGCTCGACCCCGGGCAGCGGGGCATCTTCTTCGCGGTCGACGTCAAGACCGTGGAGCTCTTCAACGCGGAGGGGCTCGACGGCTACGACTTCCTTGTCCTCGCCAACGTGCAGAGCCTGACCTCGGACCGCATCGAGAAGATCGAGAGCTTCGTCCGTCGCGGCGGCGGGCTCTTCCTCACGCTCGGCCAGCGGGTCGACAAGGTGTCCTTCAACGAGTTCCTCTGGAAGAAGGGCGCCGGCCTCTCGCCCGCGCAGCTCGAGGAGATCACCGGCGACGCGCCGGGCGGCGGCATCGAGCGCGGCACCGAGCGGCGCATCTCGAAGTTCCAGCTTGCGCACCCCATGTTCCGCACCTTCCAGAAGCGCACCATGGCGGCGCTCTACGACCTGGTCTTCTACAAGTTCTACAAGGTCAAGGACTTCGACCCCGACAAGGTCCTCGCGTCGCTCGACGACAACTTCGCTTCGCCCCTCTTCCTCGAGAAGTCCTTCGACGAGGGGAAGGTGATCCTCTTCACGTCGACGATCGACCACGAGTGGAACGCCGGCATCCAGGCCCACCCGCCGTACCTGCCGCTCATGTGGGACCTCTGCCGCTACCTCTCGTCGCGGCCCTCGAGCCGCCGCAACCTCTTCGTCGGCGACCTGATCCACCTCGACCTCCCCGTGGAGGCCTACCAGCCGCCCTTCATCCTCGACACGCCGACGGAAGGCTCCCTCACGCTGCCCGCGAGCGCGCCGGAGCGCGACCAGAAGTTCTTCCGCCTCTTCTACCCGTCGCGGGCGAAGTCGGACGACCCCAAGGCGTTCAAGAACGAGGGCGTCCGCAGCGCGGGGAAGTACCGCCTGCTCCGCAACGCCGCGAAGGAGGAGGAGAAGCTCGTCACCTACTTCGCGGTCAACGTGGGCCCGCGCGAGCCCAGCCCCGAGGAGATCCAGGCGGCCGAGGGCAACCTCGAGCGCATCTCCAAGGAGGAGATCCAGCAGCGCTTCCCCGACTTCAAGATCGAGTTCCGCGGCGAGAAGCGCGACGGCGCCAACGAGATCGACCTGTCGCCGCCGCCCGCGAGCGGCCTCTGGAAGTACTTGATGTACTTCCTCGTGGGATTCCTGCTCCTGGAAATGACGCTGGCCTGCCTCTTCGGGAGAGGCAAGCAGTGATCGCCCTCCTGATGAGCGTCCTGGCCCAGGATCCCACGAAAGAGACGGATCTGGTCTCGCGTCTGCTGGGCATCGATCGGGTCCAGATCTCCAAGGACGCGGACTGGTCGATCACCTGGCAGCACATGCCCCCCGCGTGGGTCCTCTTCCTCCTGATCATCCCCGCGGTGATCTTCGTCGTCGCCATGATCTACCGCCGCGAGCGGCAGGACGTCGGCACCGGCCCGAAGGTGGCCATGACCATCCTGCGCGCGGGCCTGCTGCTGCTCACGCTGCTCCTGCTCATGGGCCCCGTCCTGACCGTCGAGACGATCAAGAAGCGCAAGGCCTTCATCATCGTGCTGCTGGACGAGTCGCGCTCCATGCAGAAGACCGACCTGCTCCAGAGCGACAAGGAGCGGGAGGCCGTCGCGAAGGTCACGGGCGTGAGCAACGAGACGGACCTGCGCCAGCTCACGCGGGCCGACGTGGTCAAGAAGGTCCTCGAGAATCCGAAGCTCAAGATCCTGGACGAGCTGGAGAACAAGCTCAACGTCGCGTACTTCACCTTCTCCAGCACCGCCGCCGCCAAGGAAAGCCGCGAGAAGCTGCTCGAGGAGTACAAGAAGGACAACTGCATCGGCACCGAGACCGCGATCGGCGACGCCATCAAGACCGCGCTCAACTCGCTCCGCGGCCAGTACGTCGCCGGCGTCGTGGTCTTCACCGACGGCAAGAACAACGCCGGCATGGCGACCAAGGAGATCGCCTCGCAGCTCAAGCAGCGCTATCTGCCGATCTACACGGTCGCGGCCGGCATCCCCCACACGCCCAAGGACATCGCGCTCCTCGAGCTCGAGGCCCGCGAGGCCGTGCTCGCCGGCGACGCCTTCAAGGTCGACTTCAAGGTCTCGAGCTTCGGCTACGAGGGCGAGACCGTCACGGCCAACCTCTACGCGTACCCGATCAAGGAGAAGGACAAGGAGCTCGGCCAGGACCCCAAGGAGCTCGACAAGCTGATCGAGGAGGCGCGCAAGGAGGCGGACCTTCCGATCGCGCTCTCGGGCAACAGCGTGAAGCAGTCGCTCTCGCTCCAGTACGTCCCCAAGGTCCCGGGCGACTACCTCCTGATCCTCCGCATCGACCCGCGCGCCGAGGAGAACACGTCTCACAACAACTACCTGACGCACCGGCTGCGCGTGGCCGACGACAAGATCAAGGTCCTCTACGTCGAGCACCCGCCGCGCTTCGAGTACCGCTACCTGAAGAACTCGCTGGTGCGGGACCCGAAGATCCTGGCCCACTGCATCCTGACCTCGGCCGACCCCGAGTTCCCGCAGGAGCATAGCCGCTCGGAGGACCCGCTCTTCCGGGAGCCCCTCAAGGAGTTCCCGAAGGACCTGAAGGCGCTGCTCGAGTACGACGTCGTCATCTTCGGCGACGTGGACCCGGGCAAGCTCGGTCCCGACGCCGCCAAGCACCTGGAGACCTTCGTCACCGAGTTCGGCAAGGGCATCATCTTCATCTCGGGCGCGATGAACAACCCGCGCACCCTCGCCAACACGCCGCTGGCGAGCCTGCTCCCCGTGGTCGCCGACGAGAACCGCGACCTCTACGAGCACGAGAAGGTGTACTCCCAGACCTTCGGCTACCAGCTGACGCCGGACGGGCGCACCTCGCCCATCACCAACTTCAAGGAGTTCAAGGGCGACCGCGACAAGAACCAGGAGCACTGGGAGTCCCGCTCGAATCCGAAGTACGGGCTGCCCGGGATCCGCTGGTACACGAAGATCAAGAAGCTCAAGGCGGGCGCGTCGCCGCTCGTCGAGATCGCGGGCGTCCCCGGCGAGAGCACCCGGCCGCCGCTCTTCGTCACGCAGCACGTCGGCCGCGGCCGCGTCCTGTGGAGCGCCACCGACGAGACCTGGCTCTGGCGCTACGTCACCGGCGACTACCCCTGGTTCTACCCCTTCTGGCAGCAGGCGATGTACTGGACCCGCGAGGGCGGCCTCATGGGCGCCCGCCGCTACCGGGTGAGCGTCGACAAGGAGCGCTACACCCGCGGCGAGCCCGTCCAGGTCTTCGCCAACGCCTACGACGAGAAGTTCGAGCTCAAGACCGATCCGACGATCGACGTCTTCGTCGACCCGCCGGCGGGCCGCGCGGGCCTGGAGCGCATCAAGGTCACGCTCCTCAAGGACAAGACCCGGGACGGCTACTACGAAGGGCAGTACCGTCCGGACGACACCGGGCTCTACCGGATATGGGCCGGAGAGGAGGACGAGGCCACCCGCGCGACGGCCAAGTTCACCGTCTTCATCCCGGACCGGGAGGACGACGAGCCGATCCTGGACGTCGCCACCCTGAAGGAGCTGGCGGCCGAGTCCGCGGGCGGGAAGTTCTTCCCGGTGGACGAGGTGGGGCGCCTCAACGAGGAGATCCAGAAGAACGACGTCATGCTCCGCGAGACCAAGGAAGACGACCTCTGGGACTCCCCGCTGGTCTTCCTGGTCTTCGCGACCCTCATCACGGCCGAGTGGATCCTCCGCAAAATCTTCCGGATGCTGTAGGGACGGCGACGATGTTCACCACGACGATTCCCGGGATCCGACGCGCTGTCTCGTTCGTGCTCCTGGCGGCGTTCTGCTGCGGTACGGGCAGCGCCCAGGTCCGCCAGGACGAGGAGTACCAGCAGAAGAACACGGCGCTCCTGAGCTGGTATCCCGACGAGGGAGAAGTGGTCACGCGCGCCTCCACACTGGCCGCCGCGGGCCGATACGTCGAGGCCCTGTCGATCTACGACGAGGCCCTCGAGAAGCGGCCCAACACGGTCGTCGCGGTGGACAAGTCGCGCGCCTACGGGCTGCGCGAGTACATCGTGGCCCAGATCGCGGCCTGGCCCGAGGAAGGGAAGGCGGCCTACCGCCGCCGCGCGGATCCCCTGGCGGAGCACCTCTTCCTGGGCGCCAAGCGCACCCGCGACGTCGACGCCCTGGAGCGCCTGGTGGACCAGTGGCCCTTCAGCTCCGTTGTCGACGACGCGCTGGCCCTCATCGCGAACATCCGCCTCGACGCGGGGGAGAACGCCGCGGCCGCCGACGCCCTGGGGCGCCTGCTCGACCGCGACGGCGGCGCCGATCGCGCCGTGGTCATCGCGCGCCTCGGCCTCGCCTGGGCGCGGGCGGGCAAGAAGGGCGCCCTCGAGGACCTGATCCGCCGCGTCGACCGCGACCCGCCCGGCGCCAAGGTCCACGTGGGCGGCAACGAGGTCGCGCTGACCGACTACCTGAAAGGCCTGACGACGGCGCTGCGCGAGCAGCCCGCCGACGCCGCGCCGCTGGCGCTCCCCTCCTGGGGGATGATCGGCGGCGGGCCCGCCGGGTCCCGCCTGGCCGAGCCGGGCGTCGAGCTCGCCAAGGCCGCCTGGGTGGACGTCGTCGGGCTCCCGAGGCTCGACGGCGAGGACGAGTTCATGATGCGCCGGACGATGGCGCTCGTGCAGACCGCGGAGTACCGCCCCCTCTTCCCGGCCGTTTCGGACGGCATCCTCTACGTGCACAACGGCCTGGCCCTCACGGCCTACAACTTCTTCGCCAAGCAGCCCGAGAAGCTCTGGCAGTTCCGCGTGCCGACGCCGTCGGGCGAGGTGATGTTCGACAACCGCGTCATCTTCGCCCCGATGGTGCACGAAGGCCGCGTCTACGCCAACCTGATCAGCTCGGTGGGCGGCGAGGAGAACCAGCTCGGCTACGTGCGCGTGAAGTTCCCGTTTCCGCGCCGCGCGCTCTTCGCGTTCGACGCCTACACCGGGAAGCTGCTCTGGAAGCTGGGCGGCACCCTGAACAAGGAGACGCTCGAGGAGAACGCGACCTTCGCCACGGCGCCCACGCCCGACGGGGGGAAGCTCTACGTCGGGGCCGTGAAGCAGAAGCTCTCCACCGACCCCTTCGCACACTACGTGCTCTGCATCGACCCGGGCACCGGCAAGATCCTCTGGTCCACGTACGTGGCCTCGGGCGGCACCGAGATCAACCTCTTCGGCAATTCGACGCGCGAGTCGCTCGGCTCGCCGGTGTCCGTCACGGAGGACTCGGTCTATTACTGCACGAACCACGGGGCCGTGGCGGCGCTCGACAAGAAGACCGGGCGCATCCGCTGGACCTACCGCTACCGCCAGCTGCAGGTCATGCCGACGCGCAGCGTCTACGTGCAGAAGAACCGGCTCGAGTGGGTGAACTCCCCGCCGGTGGTGGCCCGCGGCGTCGTCGCCGTGACCCCGACCGACTCGCACTTCCTCTACGCGCTCGACACGTCGACCGGGCTGCCCCGCTGGGACCGCCCGCGGGGCCAGGACGTCCGCCAGCTCTACGGCGTGAAGGACACGACCCTCGTGCTGGGCGGGGAACGGCTCGAGCTCGCCGACCTGGCGACCGGCCGGCCCGTCTCGGCCCCCATGACCGACGAGCTCCGCGGCAGCGGCCGCGGCGTGCTGGCCCCCGACGGCATCTACGTCCCCGGCCAGGACAAGCTCCGCAAGGTGAACTGGGACGGCACCTGGGACGAGTCGTCGGCGCGCCGCTGGCCCGGCGGGATCGGCGACGGCGGCAACCTTCTCGTCGTCGACGGGGCCGCGGTCCTCGCCTCCCAGGACTCGATCCAGGTGTTCTTCGACCGTCGCGACCAGGAGCGCCTCATCGTCGAGGCCCTGGAGAAGCACCCCGACGACCCCGCGGTGCTCTACCGGGGCGCGCTCCGCTACCTGCAGTCGGGCGACCCGGCCCGCGCGGCCGATCTGCTCGCCAAGACGGTGGTCCGGACCGCGAAATCCACCCGGCCCGAGCACGAGCAGCTCCAGCGCGCGGCGCGGAAGCGGCTCTTCGCGGTGTCCATGGAGGCGGGTCGCGCCGAGCTCGAAGCCGGCCGCGCCGGCCCGGCGATCGAGCACTTCTCGTCGGCCCGCACCTACGCGGCCGACGTCTCGGCGATCGTGGAAGCCTCGATCCAGCTGGCGCGGGTCCGCCTGATCCGCAAGGAGGACGCCGAGGCCGTGGGCGAGTACCAGAAGCTGCTGCTCGAACACGGCGACGAGTCGGTCGAGGGCGCGCGGGTCTTCGACCTGGCGCGGAACGCGATCGCGGCATCGCTGGCGGTCCTGGGGCGCGATCCGTACGCGACCCACGAGGCGGCGGCCGCGGCGATGCTGGCCGACGCCCGACGCGCGGGCACCGCGGACGCCCTCCAGCGGGTCTTCCGGCTCTACCCCAACAGCCGCGCCGCGGAGGACGCGCTCTTCGAGGCGGCCTCGGCGCACGCGAAGCTGCCGCGCCACGAGGACGAGCAGATCGGCGCGCTGCGGCAGTTCCTGCGGGAGTACTCCGACTCGAAGCGGACTCCCGAGGCCCACGCGCGCCTCGTGCGGGCGCTCGAACAGAAGGGCCACACCGCGAGCGCCGGCGCGCTGCTCCGGCGCATGGCCCGGCTCTTCCCGGACGCCATGGTGGAGGACGGCGGCGCGCAGGTCAGCGCGAAGGAGTTCGCGGAGAAGCGCCTCAAGACCGACGCCTACGGGCGCGCCTCGGGCGGCCTCGTGCTGCCGAAGCTCTCGCCTCCCTACGACCCGAAGAACACGCTCGTCATCAGCGACAAGAACTACCCCGAGGGCGCGGTCCCGCTGCGGACCGTGGGCGTGCCCCCCGCCGCCGTCGCCGACCTCGTGCTCCTGAACTTCGCCGGTCCCACCACGACGGTCGTCAAGGCCGTCGAGGACAAGAAGGGCGGCGAGATCTGGAAGATCGAGTTCCAGTCCCAGGTCCGCTTCGCCGGCTTCCTCGAGGAGGAACTGGTCATGGCCGACGACCTCACGGTCCGCCGGGTCAACGCGCGGACGGGCGCCGAGACCTGGAAGTACGTCTCCAAGGCCCGCATGCACGGCTTCGCCCTCTCGGGGCCCCTCCTGCTCTTCCTGATCGAGGACCCCGAGCCCCGCATCGTCGCGCTGGACGCCGTCCGGGGCGCCGTGTCGTGGAGCGAACCCTACCCGGGCATGTCCTCGTCCCGCATCTACACGTCGGGGGAGGCGGTGGTCTTCACGACCGTCAAGCCGTACCGGATCCACGCCTTCGAGGTCGAGACGGGGAAGCGCCTGCTCGAGAACGCGCCCATCTCGGAGGGGTCGACGACCCAGGTGATCCACGTGGGGGACGACGTCCTGATCCTCCAGTCCGAAGGGCGCTTCCTGGAGGCCTACGACCTGCCGTCGGGCAAGCTGCGCTGGCGGCAGCTGATGACGCGGGTGGCCACCCGCAGCCTGGAGCTGAGCCAGGACGGCCTGATCTTCCTGGGGACCCGGAGGGGGGCGCCGGGCAGCGACGAGAAGCTCTTCCTGGAGACCATCAGCCTCCGGACCGGAAAGATCGTCAAGCAGAAGGAGCCCACCGAGCTGGGCAACGCCCTGTTCATGCTGGTGGACGGCGACCAGGCCGTGGTGGTCTCCCGGGAGCCCGACAAGTCGGTCACGGTCCGGGGGGTGGCGCTGTCCGACTTCTCGGTCCGCTGGACGGCCCCCCTGGGGGCGGCCGACGCGACCCTGCTGCCGCCGCTGATCACGCGGGACCATGTGGTCCTGGGGGCCTTCATCGAGGATCCGAAAGCGGTGAAATATTCCTACGCCGCGTGGCTCCTTGATAAAGGGGGGCGCGTGGTGCAAAATATTGTCAGCGACAAATTCGAGCGGCCGCCCGCGTTCCTGGGAGCTGCTCACGACCGGCTGATTATCAGCGTAGAGTCTAGAGTGGAAGTGCTTCGGTGAGGAAAGCCATCCTGGTCGCGGCGGGGGTCATCACGGCCCTGGCGGCCCCCTCGGGGGCCCAAGATCGTCCTGTGGACGTCGCCCGCACCAATGAGTTCACCGCCAACACCCGCGAGGCCGTCGACCGGGGCCTCGCCTGGCTGGCCGCCCGGCAGAACCCCAACGGCTCCTGGACCAACCGGGTCGGCTACAAGCTTTACGAGGACTACTTCGGCGAGGAGAACGAGTCCGTCGACGTGACCGCCATTTCCTGCATGGCGCTGGTGTCGGCGGGCAACGTGCCGGGCCGGGGCAAGTACGGCAAGAATGTCGCGCTGGGCGTCGCCTGGCTGCTCACCAAGGTCCGCGACGAGGACGGCTACATCACCCACGCGGGCTCCCGGATGTACAGCCACGCCTTCGCGACGCTGTTCCTGGCCGAGATCTACGGGATGACCCGGCAGGCGGACATCAAGCCGAAGCTCAAGCGCGCCGTCGACCTGATCGTGAACAGCCAGAACCGCGAGGGCGGCTGGCGCTACCAGCCGATCCCCGTGGACGCCGACCTGTCCGTGACGGTCTCGACCGTGCAGGCGCTCCGGGCCGCCCGGAACGCCGGCATCGCGGTCCCGCTCGACACCATCCAGCGGGCCCTGCGCTACATCATCCGCTGCGCCGTCCCGCGCCGGGGCTTCAGCTACCAGGCGGCGACCTACGACAACGGCATGAACGACACCCGCGTGTCGTTCGCCCTGACGGCCTGCGGGGTGGTGGCGATGTGCAGCGCCGGCATGTACGACTCCCGGGAAGTCCGGGACGGCCTCAACGTGCTGCCCCAGTACAAGCACTCCCTGATCCCGGGCAAGCTCCACTACTACTACGGCCACTACTACGCCTCCCAGGCGATGTACCTGGCCGGGGGCGAGAAGTGGTCCCTGTACTACCCCGCCGTGCGCGACGAGATCATCGGGCGCCAGGAGCCGGACGGCCACTGGGAAGACGACGTCGGGAAGGCGTACGCGACTGCCATGGCCTGCGTCGTCCTCCAGATGCCCTGCGAGTACCTCCCGATCTTTCAGAAGTAGCCGTGGTCCAGAATAACCAGGCTGTTTTTGGCCAGGAGGGGGTACAGAAAAGGGAAGGGTTTGACGATCAATACCTTACCTTGGGAACATTTGCGCAGGAATGGGCGTCTAGAGTAATGGCTATGGGTGGGGTCCTGAAGTCTCTGGAAGATCTCTGGACGCAGGGGCAGCTGCGGGATCTGGAGCACGACCTCGATCGCTTCATCCGGGACAACCTCCTGGAGATCCGCCGGGTGATGGCCGAGGGGCGCGGGTCGGGAACCGAGATCGCGCGGCGCCGCTACAACCGCGGAGAAATCAACAACCGGCAGCTCGTGGACTACTGCGTCCGCGCGGTGCTCCGAAAGCGGGGCACCTGCAACCCGCGCCGGGACATCCAGGACCAGTGCTACGAGATCGAGAAGGAAGTCTGGTACGAGGGCGAGCGGGCCAAGCGGCCCGTCGGCGCCGAGCGCCGCGAGGAAATTGCCCGCTCGTGGGCCTCGAACCACGCCTCGAAGTGGCGCGAATGGCGACTTTTCCAACTCCTTTACGTGTGGGAAAAGAAGGCCGACCTCTACGTGCCCATCCTCACCTCCGAACCCAGCCCCCAACACAAATCCTAGCGACTTCCGTATAATCCCCTGATGCGACCCGGGTTCCTCCTGCCGCTCCTGCTGTGTTCGGCCTGCGCCTCCCCGCCGCCTCCCCCCGCTCCCAAGGACCCCCGGCAGGCATGGATCGAGAAGACCCGGACCATCTCCCCCACCTGGGGCCGGAAGGACCTGGACGCGTTTGCCGCCCATGTGGACGGGGGCGGCTTCAGCGCCGAGGGGGCTCCGATGACCTACTTCGACCTCTACCGCCTCGACGAGACCTTCACGCTCTACGTCGTCTGGAACGGGGAGGACGTCCGCCAGGGCATCCGCTCGACGGAGGTCGTGTCCTTCGAGGACCTGCGGCCCCGGATCGACTCCGAGCTCTACGAGGCGGTCGCGATGATCCACCGCTCGCCCAGCGCGCAGCGGGGCCTGGACTTCAACCCCGTGCGCCTGATCCGGGCGGTCAACGCGCTGCAGGCGCTGGGCCGGGAGAAAGCCCTGAAGGCTCTCCGGGCCTACGTCCGGCTCTCCGACGACCTGCCGGTCGCGGACGGGTTCAAGTACCAGGTCGACGAGTACCGCGTCCTCCCAGTGGCCCGCGTGCTCTTCGACGGGCCTCCCTTCGTGCTGGGAGCGGGGGATATCGGGCCTCCGGCGGGCAGGGAATGGCCGCTCTTCCCGATCGTGCTCGCGCAGGACATCCCGTTCATGCTGGTGAGCGGCTACATCCTGGCGGGGAAGGGCCAGAGCGCGGGCGAGTACCTGGAGCTGCTGAAGGGCCCCCTGCGGGAGGCTCCCCTGGCTCCCCGGGCCACGGCCCTCGAGGCGGCCGACGAGCTGACCGAGTCCGACGCCTGGAAGGCGCTGCGCCTGGGACCCGGCAACGAGGGACGGAAGAAGTGGCAGGTCCGCGGCCAGGCCCTGGGGGCGCTGGGCGCGGTCTTCATACGGCGGCCGGAGGAGACGTCGAACGACTGCTGCGTGGACCCCACGGAGCCCCAGTGGCGGGCGACGGTCGAGCGGGCGAAAGCGGCCGGAATCCTGTGGAGTCCGGAACTTCAGGAATTCATTATAGGGCGCTGACCTTCAAACTCTGTTAGACTTTTCACGATGGTTGCTGTTCTCCAGACGGAAGGGCTGACGAAGCACTTCGGGGCCTTCAAGGCCGTGCAGGACCTCAACCTGGAGGTCCAGGAAGGGGACCTCTACGGCTTCCTCGGGCCCAACGGCTCGGGCAAGACCACCACGATGCGGATGATCCTGCGCCTCATCCGCGCGACCGCGGGCCGGGTCCGGCTCTTCGGGATGGACGTGGAGAGCGAGTTCATCCGGATCATGAAGGACGTGGGCGCGCTCGTCGAGCTGCCCGCGTACTACCCCTACCTCTCGGCGGTCAAGAACCTGGAGATCCTGCGCCTGGCGAGCGGGGCCACGCCGGCCTCGCGGATCCCCGAGGTCCTCGAGACGGTCGGGCTGGCGCCGCGGATGCACGACCGCGTCGGCACGTACTCGCAGGGCATGAGGCAGCGCCTGGGCATCGCGATGGCGCTTCTGACCAAGCCGCGCCTGGTCTTCCTCGACGAGCCCACGAACGGCCTGGACCCGCACGGGATCAACCACATCCGCGGGGTGATCCAGGAGCTCAACCGCCGCGACGGGGTGACCTTCGTGATCTCGAGCCACCTGCTCCACGAGGTCGAGCTCACGTGCAACCGCGTCGGCATGATCAAGCAGGGAAAGCTGCTGGTCCAGGACAAGCTGGACGCGATCATCGCGCGGACGATCGACGGCCTGCGGATCGTCTGCGCCCCGAGGGAGAAGGCGCTGGGGCTGCTGGGCTCGCAGCCCTGGATCAAGGAGACGCGGGTGGAGCCCGCGGGGAGCGTGCGGGTGATCTGCCCCGCCGAGCGCTTCGCCGACGTGAACGGACTGCTGGTGTCGAACGGCGTGACCGTGAGCGAGCTCACGCCGGCCCGGAAGACGCTCGAGGAGTTCTTCCTGTCCCAATGATCGACCGCATCGGACGCCTGACGGCGGCGGAGTTCCTGAAGCTGGCTTCCCAGCCGTTCTTCTACGTCTCGCTCTTCCTGCTCGTCCTCTTCATCCCGACCTTCGAGCTCGGGACCGCGATCTTCGCGGGACAGAAGGAGACGGCGTGGAAGTCGCTCAACTCCGTCCAGCTCTTCGCCTACGGCTTCAAGCCGGGCCTGAAGATCGCGACCTACGTGCTGCTGATCTTTTCGAGCATGATGTTCGCCGGGGAGTTCGACCGCGGCACGATCAAGAACCTGCTCACGCGCCCAATCACGCGGCTGGAGTTCTTCATCGCGAAGTGCGTGACCATCACCGGCCTGGCGCTGCTGCTCTTCGGGTTCGTGTTCTACGTGTCGTCGGTCGTCGCCCTGCTGCGGGGCGACGTGGGCCCCGTCTGGCACGACAGCCAGTACTACATCCACCGCGACGGCTCCGTGATGCTGGCCTTCGCCCGCAAGGCGGTCCTCATGAGCTTCCTGGCCTTCGTGACGGCCGGCTTCATGGGCATCCTGGTGTCGAACCTGACGGAGTCGTCCGGCTACTCGGTCGCGATCGCGCTCGTGGCCTTCCTGGTCAGCGACCTGGCAACAGGGATGCTGATCGACCGAGCCAAGGAGAAGCTGTTCATGTACTACCCGAGCTACGCCATCGACAAGCTGACGCAGTTCGGGGAAGGGGATACGACCCGCTGGGCCCCGCACATCGACGAGCAGATGCTCTACCTCACGGTCCCGTCGTTCTACATCATCGTGTTCATCCCCTTGGCCTTCAGCATTTTCCGCTCCCGCAACATCACCGCCTGAGGCTGGTTTTGTGAATTACTTGATGGGCGCGAGCGGGCGGCACTATAATCGTCACTCGCTCCCATGAAGCTGTCTTCACTACTGAATCCCAAGCTGATCAAGTGCGGGCTGGCGGCCCGGACGAAGGAAGAGGCCCTCGAGGAAATGCTCGAGGTCATGGCCGCCGGCACGCCCGGCGTCACCGTCGCCGAGCTCCGCGCCGCCCTGGCGGAGCGGGAGAAGCTCGGGCCCTTCTCGATGGCCAAGGGCAGCGCCTTCCCCCACGCGCGCACCGAGAAGGTCAGCGATTTCCGCATCGCCGTCGGCACCGCCCCCCAGGGGCTCGATTTCAAGGCGCCCGACGGCAACCTCATCCGCCTCGTCGTCCTCTTCGTGATCCCCAAGAAGCATTCGAATTTGTATCTCACGACGCTCGCCCAGTTCCTCAACCTCTTCGCCTCCGAGGAGAACCTCCTCAAAGCCGCCCGCTCGGGCTGCGGGGAGGACATGGTCGCGGCCGTCGACGCCTGCTCGGTGCGGCCCGCGGCCGCCCCGCTCGCCGCCGGCCTCGCGACCGTCACGCCGCAGACCCCGCTCTCGAAGGCCGTGGAGCTCTTCGCCGCCACCCGAGGCGAGGCGATCCCGGTGGTCGACGGCGACGGCAATCTGGTGGGCGAGATCAGCGCGGGCGCGCTGCTGCAGCTCGGGGTCCGGGAGCACTTCCTGCACCTGACCAGCTCCGCCACGCTCCAGGCCGGCGGCTCGATCGAGTCCGTCCTGCGCTCCCACGCGGACGCGCCGCTGGACTCGCTCGGCGTCGTCGCCCCGAACGGCTTCCGCACCGTCCAGGAGGACGAGCCCCTGCTCGACATGGCCGTCAAGCTCTGCCACGCGGGCGTCCGGGGCGCCTACGTGCTCCGCGGCCGCCGCCTCGTCGGCAGCGTGACCACGGGCGAGATTCTCAAGAAGATCGCCGGGGGCAAGTGATGGCCGCAGCCGCCGGCGAAGCCCCGGGCGTCAAGCTCTACAACGCGGGCGCCGAGCACTTCAAGCGCAAGGAGCTCGACCAGGCGATCGACTGCTTCAAGCGCGCCGCCGAGGCCGACCCCAAGCTCTACCGCGCCTGGGCCTACCTCGGCATGGCCTACGCCCAGCAGGGCCAGCTCGACCCGGCCATCGAGGCCTACCGCAAGTGCATCGACATCGCTCCCGACTACCACAAGGCCTTCAACAACGTCGGCGAGCTCTATCGCCGCAAGGGGCTCCTCGACTACGCCGCGATGGTCTTCAAGATGGCGACCGAGATCGAGCCCAAGATCTCGCACTACTTCTACAACCTCGGCATCACCTACTTCGAGATCGGGATGTACAGCCAGGCCGAGGACGCGTTCTCGAAGGCCGTCGCGCTCGACGCCAACGACTACGAGTACGCCACCGAGCTGGCGCAGGTCCAGTTCACCCAGAAGAACTACGAGGCCGCGCTCAACACCCTCTCGCGCTTCCACGATGCGCATCCGGAGCATCCCCGCGCGGCCGAGACGGGCGCCCGGGTCCAGATGCTTCGCCGCCGCCTCGAGCAGCTCAAGAAGGCCATCCCGCCCTCGGACGCCGGCTCCAAATCCGAAGTCCGCCGCGCTCCTCTGGAGGACGAGGACGAAAACTCGAAGACCAAGCTGGTCGAGCCCTTCGAGACGCCTCAGGGCAAGCCCAGCCAGGACAAGGTGCCGGGACAGAATGACCCACCCGGGCCGAAGCCCTAGCGGCCGCCGCGTGGCCTGCCGTTTGCACCCCCCGACGACATGATCAAGATCGGCTGCGTCCCCTACCTGAACGCGAAGCCCCTCCTGGAGGGGCTGGAGGGCGTCGTCCTTCAGCCGCCGGCCGACCTGGTCGGGCTGCTCGTCGACGGCAAACTCGACGTGGCCCTGCTGCCCGCCATCGAGGTGCTGCGCCGCGGCCTCGCCAGCGTCCCCGGCATCGCGATCGCGTCGCCCGGCAAGACCGACAGCGTGCGGCTCCACCACGCGGTCGAGATCCCCGACATCCGCCGCGTCGCGCTCGACCGCAACTCGCGCACGTCGAACATGCTCACCCGCATCATCCTCGAGAAGCGCTACGGCGTGAAGCCGCGCTACGTCACGCGCGATCCCTCGAAGGGCCTGTCCTTCAAAGCGGTTGACGCCGCCGTGACGATCGGGGATACTTCGTTCCGCCCGGGGGGCGTGCCGTTCCTCGACCTGGGGACGGAGTGGAAGGCCTTCACGGGGCGGCCCTTCGTCTACGCGCTCTGGGCCCACCGGCCCGGGCACCCCGAGGCCGCGCGGATTGCCGCGCTGCTGCGGGCCGCGAAGAAGCGGGGCCTGGCGGCGATCCCCGCGATCGCGCGCCGCGAGGCGAAGCGCCTGGGCCTGACCCCGAAGTTCTGCCGGACGTACCTGACCGAATACATCACGTTCGACCTGGGACCCGCCGAGCGGGCGGGCCTCAAGTTGTTCGGGAAATATGCGCAAGAGTGTCACTGACCTCATCGAGAAGGCGAAGGCCGGCGAGCGCCTGAGCGACGCCGACACGATCCGCCTCTTCGAGGAGGGCGACCTGCCCGAGCTGGGCGAGGGCGCGCACGCGATCCGCCGCCGCCTCCACCCCGAGAACGTCGCGACCTACATCGTCGACCGGAACATCAACTACACCAACACCTGCATCACCTACTGCAAGTTCTGCGCCTTCTACCGCCCGCCCGGCCACCCCGAGGAGTACACGCTGAGCAAGGAGGCGATGGGGCGGAAGATCCAGGAGACCAAGGCGCTGGGCGGCGTCCAGATCCTCCTCCAGGGCGGCCACCACCCGTACCTCAAGCTCGACTGGTACGAGGACATGCTGCGCCACATGAAGTCGTTCGACATCCACGTCCACGGCTTCTCGCCCTCGGAGATCCAGCACTTCGCGACCGTGAACAAGATGAGCGTGCACGACGTGCTCGTGAAGCTGCGCGCCGCGGGGCTCGACTCGATCCCGGGCGGCGGCGGCGAGATCCTGGTCGACCGCGTCCGCGAAGCGATCAGCCCGCTCAAGATCAAGACCGACGCGTGGCTCGAGGTCATGGAAGAGGCGCACCAGATCGGGATGAAGACGACGGCCACGATGATGTACGGCCACGTCGAGACGATTGCCGAGCGCGTGGAGCACCTGCGCCGCCTGCGCGAGCAGCAGGACCGCTCGCTCGCGCGCAAGAACGGCGGCGGCTACACCGCGTTCATCTGCTGGAGCCTGCAGCCCGACAACACCGAGATGGCCGGCACGCCCAAGACGGGCGGCTACGAGTACCTGAAGACCCTCGCGATTTCGCGGATGTACCTCGACAATTTCCCCAACATGCAGTCCTCCTGGGTCACGCAGGGCGACAAGGTCGGCCAGATGGCGCTGCTCTACGGCGCCAACGACATGGGCTCGACGATGCTCGAGGAGAACGTCGTGAGCCAGGCCGGCGCGACCTTCCGGATGACCGAGCAGACCATCCGGCGCGTCATCGAGGACCTGGGCTTCGTCCCGCGCCGCCGGAACATGTATTACCAGCTGCTGGAAGACCGCGCCCAGTAGAATTCCTTCGTGACGTTCCGCCGTCCCCTGAAGTACAAGTGGTTCTACCCGTTCGGCGTGGCCATCCTTCTCTGGATGGGGTACGAGGGCGCAAGGACCACCCCGCACTCGTTATCGATCAAGAACAACCCCGTCGTTGGCGCGGTGTTCTTTGCGGTGACCGCATTCTTCGTGGCGGCGTCGAGTTGGACGATGTGGACGTCGAAGATCGTCGTCGACAACACGGGAGTGCGGTGGAGCGAGGGCGAAGAGGTCGGCGATGTCCCCTGGAGCAAGATCCGGTCGCTCGTCCTGGATGCCGGCTCGCTGGGCTTCGTGGTCGAAGGGACTGCCTGGACGGTCAAACTACCATTCGTGACTCGAAAGCTCTACGAGGCGCTCGCTCAGCGCCTGAACCGGCTCACGCCCGAAGAAGAGAAGGTTCTTTTCCGTTAGACCCCCTCCCCTCCGGGGGAGGGAGGGAGGGGAGGGGGGCCAGGATTCTCAATTCTTTATTCTCTTTTCTCGTTCACTTCTTGCGCTTGTAGACGATCTCGCCGCTCTTCCGTTCCTTGCCGTCCTTCTCGGGGCTGTAGAACGTCATCGTGTGGTTGTCGGCGTCCTTGGTCTCCATGACCCAGCGCTCCTTGATGAGCTTGCCGCTCGCGGGGTCGAAGCTGTCGGCGACGAAGGTGTAGATCTTGCCCGTCGCGTCGAGCTCCCCCTCGGCCGTGAAGAGGAACGGCATCATGCTGTCGATCCAGGTGGCGACGTACTTCTTCTTGATGGGGCTGTAGGTCATCGTCCAGCGCCCCTCGATGGGGTTGCCGAGCATTGTGCCGCGGAACTCCGTCGTGAGCCAGAAGCCGCCGTAGCCGACCTTGGCGGTCTCGGTCCCCGTCATCTCGCAGGGCGGCTGCGAGGGGTCCATGACGAACTTCCCGTGCGCTTCCCATTCCCCCTCGAGCTGCTTCAGGGCCGCGTGCTCCTTGCCGGGCTTGGGCATCTCGCGCTGCTCCTGCACCGCGCAGCACAGCACCGCAATCGCAATCAGAGTCTTCATATCCTTTCCCTCCTTATCTCAAGGCGCGTATTCTAGTCGCACCCCGCGGGGTGTCAAGAAAAGTTAGTGGAATGTTAGATATCGGGAGGACGAGGACATGATCGCACTCGCGCTGTGCCTGCTGCTCCAGAGCGACCTCGCCGCGGGCGAGCCGAAGAAGCTCGCCGGCGACATGAAGTTCACCGAGGGCCCCGTCGCCGACGGGAAGGGGAAGATCTACTACAGCGACATCCCCGCCAACCGCATCATGGTCTGGGACGGGAAGGAGAACAAGGTCTGGCGCGAGGACTCCGGCGGCGCCAACGGCCTCAAGGTCGACAAGGACGGCAATCTCATCGCCTGCGAGGGCGGCAACCGGCGCATCACGCGGATCTCCATCGCCGACCAGAAAGTCACGGTCCTGGCGGATGCCTACGAGGGGAAGAAGCTCAACTCGCCCAACGATCTCGCGATCGACGCCAAGGGTGGCATCTACTTCAGCGATCCCCGCTACGGCAAGCGCGACGGCATGGAGCTCGACAAGGAGGCCGTGTACTACATCCCGCCGGGCGGCGGCACGCTCGTCCGAGTCGCCGACGACCTCACGCGGCCCAACGGCGTCCACATCGACAAGGACAAGATCTACATCGCCGACACGGGAACGTCCAAGACCTGGGTCTACGGCATGAACGACGACGGCACCCTCAAGGACAAGAAGGAGTTCGTCGCGAAGGGCTCCGACGGGGTGAAGGTCGACGAGAAGGGCAACGTCTACCTGGCGACCGGCGGCAAGATCGAGATCTACTCGCCCGACGGCAAGCCGCTCGGCTCCATCGTCATGCCCGAGCTCGAGGTGAACGGGAAGAAGGTTCGCGAAGGCCCCGCCAACCACGCGTTCGACGGCAAGACGCTCTTTGTCACGGCGCGGACGGGCTTCTACTCGGTCGAGATGAAGGTGGCCGGCAAATGATCTTCCACCCGACCGCCCGCGAACGCTTCACGTACCTGCTGATCCTCGTGATCTGTGTGGGCCTCGTCGTCGCCAGCGTTGTCTTCGTGCGGCTGCGTCCGGGGGGCGGTTACGGACAGACCCTGGCGATCACGTCGGGCCTGCTCCTGGTGGCCGTCTACCTGAACTGGATGGCCTATGGAGTGACCATTCGGCTCCAGGATCAGGGCGTCGATTGGGTGGAAGGCAAACAGAAGGGATCGCTCGCCTGGGACAACATCGCGGGATTCGGCTGGAAGGCTGATCGCAAGTACCTGCGCGTGGGCCTCGTCGAGAAATCCAGCAGCCAGCTGAAGATCCTTCCGTTCTGTTCCCCGGCGCTCTACGACGCTCTGAAGGGCCGGGTCGGCCGTCTGCCGGCGGACATCGAGGCGAAGATGGGCTTCAAGGCGTAAGCATCTTCTCGAGCGCCGCGCAGGCCGACGCGACGCCGTCCTCCTGGGCGATCGTCCGGGCGCATTCGCGGGCCTTCGAGCGGGCCTGAGGGTCGGCGAGGAGTTCTTCCAATTCGTCGGCGATGAACCCGCTGCGGTAGTGGCCACGGTCTAGCCAGCTGGCCAGGCCCAGCCGCGCGAGCCGCGCGGCGTTGTCAGGTTGATCGTTTCCGTGCGGCACTACCAGGAACGGCGTGCCCGAGCGCAGCGCTTGGCCGATCGTGCCGATCCCGCCCGAGCAGACGATCGCCTCGCACTTCGGGAAGAGCAGCGAGTAGGGCGCGTAGGGCTCGACCCAGACGTCGGGCGAGGCGGGCGCATTTCCGAGCAGCACCGCGCGCTTCCCGAGCAACTTCGCGGCGGCCGCGCTTTCCTTGTAGAAGCTCCCCGGATTCTGGACCGCGGTCGAGCCCAGCGTGAACACGATCGGCGGCGGCCCGCTCTCGAGGAACTTCGTCAGGCCCGGTGAGAGCGCTTCGGTTCCGTCCCTCCGGTCGTGGAAGCAGAAGCCGGTGACCGTCGTCTGCCTCGGCCAGTCGGGCTGCGGGCTGCCCAGGAGGCTGGAGTAGATCGCGAGCACCCGGTGGGGCGAATGCTGCCCGTCGAAGAGCGGGTGGACGTTCGGGGACAGGCCCAGCTCCTTCCGGAACTCGATCAGCGGGCGCGCCCAGTCGAGCGTCTGCCGGCGGCCGGACCAGTGGATGAACTTCCGCAGCCACAGCGGGCCGCGGGTCATCGCGGCGGCAATCGGATGCCCGGGGATCTCGGTCGGCTCGTGGATCGAGAAGAACGAGATGGGCGAGAGCACCGCGGAGGCCCACGGGAGCTTGAGCTTCTCGGCGACCAGCGGGGTTCCGAGCGTGATCGGGTGGCTGAGGACGAGGTCGACGCCCTGCACCGCCCGGACGGTCTCGTCGTAGATCTGCGGCAGGTGGGGCATGAGGAGCTGGCGGAAGATGTACTCGCTGCCCTTCTTCGGATCCACGATGATCTTGATCATCTCGGGATCGTCGGGCGAGAGGTGCGGCCCGATCGGCCGGAACTCGAGGCCGAGCTTCTCGACGCGCTCGCGGTAGAACTCGCAGGTGCCGACGGCGACCGCGTGGCCGCGCTGTTTCAGTCCGACGCCGATCGCAAGGTACGGATGGAGGTCGCCGAGGGAGCCGGTCGTCGTCAGCAGGATCATCCGAGCAACTGCTCGTAGGCCGCCTTCACGGCCGTGGCCTGGCGGGTGACGTCATAAAGGCGCAGCGCCTTCTCGCGGCCCGCGGCGCCCATCGCGGCGCAGCGCGCGCGGTCGGCCGCGAGGCGCTCGATCGCGCCGGCGATGTTCTCGGGAGTGTCGTCGATGACGAGGCCGGTCGTCCCGTCGTCGACGATCTCGGGGATCATGCCGCGCCGCGCGCCGATGACGGCACGGCCCATCGCCATCGTCTCGCGGATCGCGCGGCAGGAGCCGTCGGAGCCGGGCACGAGGAAGAGGAGGGCGTCGAAGCTCGCGACGGTGTCGAGGTACTTGTCGCCCAGGTAGCCGGTGAAGGTGACGTTCGTGAGGCCCAGTCGCTTCGCGGGCTGGACGGCGACCTCGTCCATGTGGGTGCCGCGGCCGACGATGAGGACGCGGAGGTCGGGGACCTTGGCCAGTTTCACGCCCTCGAGGAGGATGTCGAAGCGGCGGTGCCGCTGCATGCGGGCGACGACGCCGATCGTGAAGCCCTGGCGGGGGACCTCGCGGGGCGTGAATCGCTCGAGGCGCATGGCGGGGTCGATTCGCCAGCCGCGGAGCCCGAAGCGGGCGACGTCGGAGTCGAGGGCGGTCTGGGAGTAGGTCAGGTAGCCGTCGGTGAGCTTGCGGTAGAGGTACTTGGTGCCGAGGTTGCGCGGGGTGGGGATGGCCTTGTGGTTGGTGCGGATGATTTTCGCGTGGCCGGAGCGGCGGGCGCCGAGGCCGCCGACCACGTGGTCGTGGGACATGTGGACGTGGAGGATGTCGTAATTGCGGCAGGCCTCGGCGATCTTCTTCACGTCCTCGAGGTTCTTGATGATGGAGATGGAGCGTTCGAGGCGGAAGTCGTGGAGGGGGGTGAGGCCGCGGTCGCGGGCACGGGCGGCGAGGCTGCCGGAGGCCTCGGGGGGCGGGGGCTGGCAGGCGAGGTCGGCCTCGACGCCGAGTCCGCGGAGGGCCAGGCAGAGATCCAGGGTGGGCTCGGAGGGGCCGGTCCACTTCCAGTCGCCGAAGAGGTGGAGCACGCGCATGGACGCTGGATTATAGCGGTGGGCCTTAGAGTCAGTTAAAATTCTTGATAGGCTGATGCGGAGCCCTTAGACTTTGGCTCCCCCGGAACTCAGCAGGGTGGCGTACCCAAGCGGCCTAAGGGGACGGTTTGCAAAACCGTTATTTCGCCGGTTCAAATCCGGCCGCCACCTCCAACCTTCCCGACCCGCGATGGCGGGCGTCTTGCAAGGACCCGCCGATCCGACTAAAATGCGGGTTTGCACTGCCCCCGTAGG
>Ga0310812_10000101_pt1 | contig 39567 bp, 37 predicted proteins | sample NN3metagenome_FD_205747 | JGI IMG/M metagenome (GOLD analysis project Ga0310812, IMG submission 205747) | Soil microbial communities from experimental microcosm in Duke University, North Carolina, United States - NN3 | ecosystem: Engineered > Artificial ecosystem > Soil microcosm > Unclassified...
CGGCCCTTGGCCACCGCGCCCTTCACCAGGCCGCCGACGCCGACCTGGTCGACGGAGACGAACGGGTCGACCGGGAGGATCTTCTTGTCGACGTACGGGATCAGGAACTTGCCCGCGTCGTCGCGGGAGAAGCCGAAGGTCATCTGCGTCAGGTCGTTCGTGCCGAAGGAGAAGAACTCGGCCTCCTGCGCGATCTCGTCCGCCACGACGGCGGCGCGCGGGACCTCGATCATCGTGCCCACGAGGTACTTCAGCCGCTTGCCGCGGCGCTTGAAGACCTCCTCGGCGACCTTGACCACGACGTCCTTCTGGTTCTTGAGCTCCGCCACGGTGCCGACGAGCGGGATCATGACCTCGGGGACGACGTTGCCGACGTCGAGCGCCGCCTCGAAGATCGCCTCCGCCTGCATGGCGGTGATCTCCGGAAAGACGATGCCCAGGCGGCAGCCGCGCAGGCCCATCATCGGGTTGAACTCGTGCAGCTCGTTCACCCGCTTGAGCAGCTTCTCGTTCTCTTCCTTGTTCTTGCCGAGCGCGACCTCGACCATGAGCTCCTCGCGCTTCGGGAGGAACTCGTGCAGGGGCGGGTCGAGCGTGCGGATCGTGACGGGCTTGCCCTTCATGACGTCGAAGAGGCCCTGGAAGTCCGCCCGCTGGAACGGCAGGAGCTCCTTCAGCGCCGCCTTCCGCGCCTCTTCGGTCTCCGCCAGGATCATGCGCTGCACGACCGGCAGGCGATCCGGCGCGAAGAACATGTGCTCCGTGCGGCAGAGGCCGATGCCTTCCGCGCCCAGCGCCACCGCGGCCTTGGCGTCGCGGGGGATGTCCGCGTTGGCGCGGACCTTCAGGGTGCGGACCTGGTCGGCCCACTTCATGAACTGGTCGAAGTACTGGAAGGTCTCCGAATCCTGGGGCTTCATCTTGCCCGCGAGGATCTGGAGGATATCGGAGTCGCGCGTCGGGACGTCGGCGGCGAAGACCTCGCCGGTCGTGCCGTCGATCGAGACGAAGTCGCCTTCCGAGATCGTGGTGCTGCCCGCCGTCGCCTTCCCGCCGTGCTCGTCCACCTTGAGGGCCGAGCAGCCGACGACCGAGGGCTTGCCCATCTGGCGGCCGACGACGGCCGCGTGGCTGGTCATGCCGCCCGTGGCGGTGAGGACGCCCTTCGCCGCGGCCATGCCCTCGATGTCGTCGGGGGAGGTTTCGGCGCGGACGAGGACGACGCGCTCGCCCTTGGCGGCCATCTCGACGGCCTTCTCGGCCGTGAACGCGGCCTTGCCGGCGGCGGCGCCGGGCGACGCGTTGAGGCCCTTGGCGATGGCGCCGATCTTCTTGCGCTCGGTCGGGTCGAAGATCGGGTGCAGCAGCTGGTTGAGCTGCATCGGGTCGACTCGGAGGATCGCTTCCTCCTGCGTGATCAGCTTCTCCTTCACCATCTCGACGGCGATGCGCACGGCGGCGTGGCCGGTGCGCTTGCCGCTCCGGGTCTGGAGCATGTACAGCTTCTCGTCCTCGACGGTGAACTCGAAGTCCTGGATGTCGCGGTAGTGCTTCTCCAGGTCCTTGGTGATCTTGTGGAGCTGGTTGTAGGCCTTGGGCAGCGTCTCCTGCAGCTTCGCGATCGGCTGGGGGGTGCGGACGCCGGCGACGACGTCCTCGCCCTGCGCGTTGATCAGGAACTCGCCGTAGAACTTGTTCTCGCCGGTGCTCGGGTCGCGGGTGAAGCCGACGCCCGTGCCCGACTTGTCTCCCGAATTGCCGAACACCATGGCCTGGACGTTGACCGCCGTGCCCATCTCGTCCGGGATCTTGTTCATCTTCCGGTACGAGATCGCGCGCGGGTTCTGCCAGGAGCGGAACACCGCGTCGCGGGCGAGGCAGAGCTGCTCCCAGACGTCCTGGGGAAACTCGCGGTTCGCGCGCGACTTGAAGTGCGCCTTGAACTTGCCGGCGAGGTCCTTCAGGTCCTCGGCCTTGAGATCGGTGTCGCTGTGGACGCCCTTCTCCTCCTTGCGCTTGTGGAGGAGCGCCTCGAACTCGCCCTTGGGAACGTCGAAGACGACGTCCGAGAACATCATGATGAAGCGGCGGTAGCAGTCCCACGCGAAGCGCGGGTTGCCCGTCTTGGAGGCGAGGCCCTCGACCGACTGGTCGTTGAGGCCGAGGTTGAGGATCGTGTCCATCATGCCGGGCATCGAGACCTTCGCGCCCGAGCGGACGGAGACGAGCAGCGGATTCTTCGGATCGCCGAGCTTCTTGCCGGCGGCCTTCTCGAGCTGAGCGAGAAACTTCTTCTGCTCCGCGTCGACGCTCTTGGCCGTCTTCTTGCCGTTCTTATAGTAGTCCATGCACACGAACGTCGCGATCGTGAAGCCGGGGGGCACCGGGATGCCCGCCTTGCTCATTTCCGCGAGTCCGGCACCCTTGCCGCCGAGGACGTCCTTCATGTCCCCGGTCCCGTCCGCCTTGCCGCCGCCGAAGAAGTAGATGGAGCGTGTCATTTTCCGCAACCACAAGTGCGCGCCAGAGGCGCGTAGGTCCAGTCCGGCGGGTAGGCGTAGTGCCAGCCGTCGGCGCGTTTGACTTGATGCCGGTGCCACGCCATGGCCCGGCCTGCGAAGTATCGAACGAAGGAATCGAGCTCGTCCCGCGTGAAGTCGAGCCGGTACTGCCCCGCGAACTTGCTCAGGCGCAGCGCATAGCGGAACCCGAACTCGGAATTGCAGAGCTCGACCCGCTGCTGGTCCGGGGTGACCCGGTGGACGCGGATCGAATTCAGGAGCCGCTTGCAGACGTCGTACTGCATCTCGGGCACCGTCATGGCCGTGTGGAAGGCCTCATAGGGCAGCTGCTGGGCCGTCTTCGCCGAAAGGAGCTGGTGGGCCGGCGAATAGAGGCCCGCGCGGATGAATTCCTGGAAGACCGGGAAGACCTGCGCCGGATCCTTCAGCCGCTCGCGGACTTCGTCCATGTCCGGGGCCTGCACGAGCGAACAGAGGGCCATCATAAGCAGGGTCATAAGAGATCGAGATTGTAGAAGTGGACCCGTGGGGTGTCAACCAACCCCGAACCCCGTACACCGGACCCGGCACACCGACGAAGACCGTTCCCCTTCCCTGCCTCCCCCCGGGGGGAGGAGCAGAGGGGGACTATTCCGCTCCGGTGTTCCGTGTTCGGTGTACGGGGTTCGGGTTTCGGACTGATTTTCGTTTGACCCCTGTGGCCTCGAGGGGCATAATTTTATTTACATGGCTCCTCCCACCGCCGCCCGCAAGCTCCTCGGGAAAATCCTCGAGGAGATGAAGGTCGTCAGCGCGGTCCAGATCAAGACCGCGCTCAAGAAGCAGATGACCGAGTCGGGCAAGAAGCTCGGCGAGATCCTCATCGAGATGGGCGTGTCGAACGCGGCGCAGATCACCGAGGCGCTGGCCCGGCAGTTCGACTACCCCTACGTCGACCTGAAGAACCTGAAGATCAACCCCGAGGTCACCAAGTCGATCCCGCGCAGCGTCTGCGAAGAGAACAAGATCTTCCCCATCAAGTCCAACGGGCGGCATCTCACGATCGCGATGCACGACCCCCTGGACCTCTTCGCGCTCGACAACCTGAAGTTCATCCTCAACATGGAGATCGACATCGTCCTGGCCCCGAAGGACATGATCGAGGGCGCCATCGAGCGCTACTACGGCAACAAGGAGAAGAGCCTGATCTCGGAAACCATCGAGCAGGCCACGATGACGCAGGACGTCATCAAGGTCCGCAACTCCGACATGGAGATGGGCGATGCGACCGAGGACGAGGCGCCCGTCATCAAATTCGTGCAGGTCATGATCGCCGAGGCCTGCAAGCAGAGGGCGAGCGACATCCACGTCGAGCCGATGGAGGACCGCCTCCGCATCCGCTACCGCGTGGACGGCATCTGCCGCGAGGTGCAGGCGCCGCCCAAGCGGCTCCAGGGCTCCGTCCTCTCGCGCATCAAGATCATGGCCGAGATGGACATCGCCGAGAAGCGCAAGCCGCAGGACGGCCGGATCCGGGTCCAGATCGAAGGCCGCGACCTGGACATCCGCGTCAGCGCCCTCCCCGCCACGCACGGCGAGTCGATCGTCATGCGCTTGCTGGACAAGAAGGGCGGCCTGCTCGGGCTCGAGGAAATGGGCTTCCACTCCGCGGACTACAAGCGCTTCAAGGGCCTCATCAAGCGGCCCAACGGCATCATCCTCGTGACGGGCCCCACCGGCTCGGGCAAGACCACCACGCTCTACGCGGCCCTCAAGGAGCTCAACCGGCCCGACGTCAAGATCATCACCGCCGAGAACCCGGTCGAATACAACCTCACCGGCATCAACCAGGCCCAGGTGAAGGCCGGCATCGGCATGACCTTCCAGCGCATCCTGCGCGCCATGCTGCGACAGGCGCCCAACATCATCCTGGTCGGCGAAATCCGCGACGAGGAAACCGCCGAAATCGCCATTCAGGCGGCCCTCACGGGCCACCTGGTCTTCTCCACGCTGCACACGAACGACGCCCCCGGCGCCCTCACCCGTCTCATCGACATGGGCGTGAAGCCGTTCCTGGTCGCGTCGTCGATCCAGGCCGCGATGGGCCAGCGCCTCATCCGCGTGCTCTGCCCCAACTGCAAGGAAGTCGACCCCGATCCGGACCCGACGGCGCTCGGCGCCCTCAACATCCGGCCCGAGGATCTGCGGGGCCGGAAGCTCTACCGCGCCGGAGGCTGCGACACCTGCAAGGGCTCGGGCTACAAGGGCCGAAAGGGCATCTTCGAGCTCATGGAAATGAATTCCGTCATGCGCGACATGGTCTTCAAGAAGGAACCCGTCCAGAAGATCAAGGAGCAGGCCCGGCTCTCCGGGATGGTGACGCTCCTCGAGGACGGCGTGCGGAAGGTGTTCGACGGGATCACGTCCCTCGACGAAGTCGCCACCATCACGCATCGCGAAGACATCACCTATTAGGCGGCGCATCCCAACCGCGCCGGTTCAGGGGTAAGGGCGAGCGAGTCACCCGTCAGGAGAAAACCATGGCCGTCGAACTCAACAAGCTGCTGCAACTCGTCGTCGACAAGAAGGCGAGCGACCTCCACCTGACGGTGGGCATCCCCCCCAGCGTGCGCCTCCACGGCAACCTGCGCCCCCTCAACCTCCCGCCGCTCACCCCGGACGACACGATCTCCTTCATGAAGGCGATCACGCCGGAGCGCGCGCAGCAGGAGCTCAAGGAAAAGGGCGGCTGCGACTTCGGCTTCTCCTTCGAGAAGAAGGCCCGCTTCCGTGTCGCCGTCTACATGCAGAAGGGCCAGTGCGGCATCGCGCTGCGCCTCATCCCGAACAAGCTGCTCAACTTCGACGAGATCGGCCTGCCGCCCTCGACGAAGAACCTGCTCTTCCGGCCGCGCGGCCTGATCCTCGTGACGGGCCCCACCGGCTCGGGCAAGACCACCACCCTCGCGACGATGGTCGACTTCATCAACATGGAGAACGACTGCCACATCATCACCGTCGAGGACCCGATCGAGTACTACCACGAGCACAAGAAATCCATCATTACCCAGCGCGAGGTCGGCGTCGACGTCGGCAGCTTTGCCGAGGCGATCCGCCGCGCGCTGCGTATGGACCCGGACGTCATCCTCGTCGGCGAAATGCGAGACCTGGAGACGATCCAGACCGCCATCACGGCCGCCGAAACGGGCCACCTGGTCTTCGGCACCCTGCACACGACGGGCGCCGCCCGCACGATCAACCGCATGGTCGACGCCTTCCCGGTCGAGCAGCAGGAGCAGATCCGCGCGCAGCTCTCGACGGCGCTGCTGGCCGTGATCTCCCAGGCGCTGCTCCCGAAGGCGGAAGGCTCCGGCGTCGTGGCGGCCTTCGAGATCATGATCATCACGGACGCCATCGCGCACAACATCCGCGAGAACCAGACGCACAAGATCACGAGCTCGATCCAGACCGGCGCGAACGTGGGCATGATCCTGCTGGACGACTTCCTCTACAACCTGTTCCTGCAGAAGAAGATCACCTATCAGATCATGATGGGCTCCGCCCAGAACCCGGCCGACCTGGAGACCAAGGTCAAGGAGCACACCTACGCGCAGCAGCAGGGCAAGAAGTAGGCCCCTTCAGAACCAATAAAAAAAACGGGATCGGGCGAACGACGCCCGGTCCCGTTTTTTGTTTTCCGTCCGGCGACTACGACTGCTTCTTCTTCCCGTGCTTCTTCTTCCCCTGATTCTTCTTTCCGTGCTTCTTGCCGTGCTTCTTCCCCTTCCCCTTCTTCTTTCCGTGCTTCTTCTTCCCCTGGTCGCCGTCCTGGGTCACGGCGGTCGGGGAGCTCTCGAAGGCGCTGACCGCGCCGGCGCCGAAGAGGGACAACGAGAGGACCAGGAGCAACGCGCTGATTACTTTCGTCATGGCCGATCTCCTTTCAGGCATGGGGTAGAGCCTGCGGAGGGCCGCCTTCTTTCAATAAAAAAAAGGGCGGCCGCGAGGCCGCCCTTCTCCTTGATTCTTGATTCTCTTACTTCTTACTTCGTGCTTCTCGGGTCTTACTCGTGATGGCAGTGGGGCCAGTCCTGCTCCTTGCGGCAGACCCAGCACCACTCCGTCTGGCCATGCTTGTGGGCCTCGCCGGCCTCGCGATGGCAGCGGGTGCAGTAGAACGTCGTGCCGTGGACGTGGTCGACGGCCTCGTCGGTGCCGTGCTCGTAGCAGAAGCGGGTGGCGTCGCAGACGTGGTTCTTCCCCGCCTCGTGGAGGCACTTCATGCAGTAGACCGTCTTGCCGTGGACGTGGTTGGCGCCGACCTCCTGGTTGCACTGGCCGCAGTAGGTGGTGATCCCGATCAGGTGCGAGGGCGGGATCTGGCGGAAGCAGCGCTCGCAGCCGGTGCTGCCGAGCAGCGTGCGCTTCTGGTTCTTGTCCTGGCGGCAGGTCGAGCAGGTCTTGGCGTCCACGCACTCGTGCTGCTTCGCCACGACGATGTCGCAGGCGCCGCAGCGCCACGCGACCTCGTGGAGGTGCCGCGCGCCGGCCTCGCGGCCGCAGAGCTGGCAGGGCGCCGTCAGGCCGCAGCGGTGGCCCTGGTAGACGTCCATGTTGCACTTGTGGCACCAGCCGGCGCTCTTCTCGGGCGAGCGCTCGTCCTCGACGAAGACGCGGTCCACGGGCCGCGAGGAATAGCCGCCGCCGGAAGAGGAACAGGCCGCGAGGGTGAGGATCGCCAGCAGCGACGCCGTGCGGTGCATCATGAGTGTTCTCCCCAGGAGTTTACGCGGCCCATCTTACCATGCGGGCGCTTCGTGTCCATCTATTGAGACGGGCGGACGCTCCGCCGTCCCTTCGAGAAACGCACGGCGCGCGCGATCGGATCTCTCCGCCCCGAAAAAGAAAAACCCGGCCTTCCCTTCCGGGAAGGCCGGGTATACGAAGAGTAAAGCTGGCTGACGAAAGGGGCGAGCCTTATTAACAGTTTCGCCAGCCAGCCAAATTTTCAGCTTCCCCCAGTTCCAACTACCCCCGACTACCCTTCTCCCACAAACAAATGGCAACCCCACTAGAGCAAGGTTGGTGCCAATCGCGTAACCCATAACTAATGATGGTCCGTTAAGACGATGAGTACCAATGATTTATAAACGGATTTTCATGGGTAGCTTCGGGGGCCTGGAGTTGTAAAACCGGCTTTACTGGGTGTAAAGCAATTTTTGTAAGGCGGGTAATCAGGCCCCCGGAAGCTCCCTGAGCTGATGGCGCTTACCCAGCAGAGACTCTTCCATCCAGGTCGCTACCCCGATCGCGAAGAGGATCACATGACCGCTTCCGAGCAGCCAGAATTCGATCATGAGCGTCTGCTCCTCCCAGCACTCTGTCCAGGCAGGATAGAGGGGACTCCCCTTGGGAATCTGCAGGACCGCGTATCCGCCGCATCGCTCCCACCACAGCTGATAAAGGGCAAAGGGGAATGCGACGAGCAGGAGATGTCCGATCCGGGAGATGACGCGCTCGCGCCACCTCGATGGGCGGCGGGCGAACGGGCTGGGGACCGCCAAGACCCCGTACAGCAGAAGAACTGCTGCAAACAGGGCCGGGCCCCAATCCTGGGAGAAATACACTTCGCTCACGATGGCGTCCAGAATGGAACTGCCGCGACGGCCTCCGGGGTACGGCAGGAACGAGAGGACCAGCCCTGCTCCCCCGATACCGGCAACCACGCGAGGAAGTCTCTCCTCCGGATAAAGCCGCGCAACGTGGTTTCCGGCGGCCACCAGGGATGCTCCGACCACGATTTGGAGCAGGCGGAGAAACGAAGATCGTTCGCCGTACGGATCGGGAGAGGCGACCGTTGCCACAACGTAACTGAGAAGCGCCCCAGCGATCGGCAGGGTAAGGCGGCTGCCGCGAGCTCGCTGGCCAATCGACATCGCAGCGATGGATGCCACAGCCAGGCCCAGGGGAACGACGGTGACCCAGAACGTCGGCAGCGGGTCCGACCAGAAATTTACCAGGATCAATCCAGTCCACCTGCAGGGGATATTGCTTCGAAACATGGCGCCCGCCGCAAGCGACGCAGAGCCCGCGAACACCCAGAACGGGACGAAGCGGGAAGGCGCGGGGGACCCTTGGAGCATACTGGAGAGTATCCCGGCCGCCCCGGAAAGGAGGCTAGCGGACGAAGAAGAAGCCGCAGGGACGGATCCCGCCGGCCTTCAGCTGGAAGAAGCCCAGCGACTCGGCGCGCGGGTCCACCACCAGGGCGAACATCCCCGGCACGTTGAAGAAGTTGTTGTGGATGAACTGGTCGTAGCCGGACAGGAAGATTCCGTAGCCGGGATGGGTGTGGTGCCAGCCCACCTTGATCCGGTCCCCCCACTGCTGCTCCACTTCTCTGGAAATCGCGCTCCACGAGTCGTGGGTGAACTTGAAGCTCGCGGCCGTGTTCTGATAGTGCCGCGCCTTCACGTAGCCCACGATGTCCACCCAGTGGACCCCCTTGTAGACGTACATCTCCCCGACGAAGACGCCGCCCAGCTCGTGCTCCAGGTCCGTGTTCGACCAGGCGATCACCTCGGAGAGCAGCTTCTCGGTGAGGAAGATGTGCAGGTCGTTGGGCTGGATGACGCCCTTGGCCTCGACCCGCTTGGACTTGTCGGCCGTCGGGATGAGCTTCTCGGCAGGCTGGGCGAATTCCAGGCCGGAGGTGATTTCGATGCCGTCGTCCGCCATCGCCCTACTCGATGATCAGGATGTCGTCGTCCGAGGGGCGGGGCCGCGGCTGGGGCCGGAACGCCGGCGCCGCCGGCCGCGCCGGGGTGTCGTCGTTGATGATCAGGATGTCTTCCTCGGGAGGCTTCACGATCGGAGGGGCCTCGCGGAGCGGCGCCTTGGGGTCCGCCTTCTCTCCCGGCTTGGCCGCCGGTGTGGAGAACTTGATGATGTTATCCCCCACCGTCTTGGTCATGCGGTCGCGGAGGTTCCGGGGATCCAGCGGGAAGTCGAACTGGGTCTGCGTCTCGCTCCAGCGTCCCGCCGCGTAGTTGTAGGCGCTCTTGGGGTCGTAGTTCGCGTAGCGCACCATGTCCCAGAGCATCTCGGCCAGCTCGGCCAGGCCCAGGCTGGGCACCCAGTTGGTCGAGTATCCGCCCAGGCAGACGGCGCCGACGGCGGAGATGTTCGGATGGTAGATCGCCGTCAGCCACTGCAGGTCGGGCCGGCTCCGGGGATAGTCGATCCCCAGGCGGATCTCCACCCGGTGGACCTCCGCGATCTCCACGGCATCGGCCTCGGTCTTCCGCATGAGGCCCTTGCCCTTGAGGGTGATGAGATAGCGCTCCGCCGGGTCGCCGAAGGCCTGAAAGTCCACGATCGTGGAATTCTCCTTCAGGACCTTCATCGCGTCGGCGTCGGCCTTCAGGCGGCGAACGCGGGGCGTGTCGAAAAACGCCATGTCAGTTCCGCTGGGTCCGTTTAGCCTGCGACGATCTCGGGATAGACGATCAGGTGGTCGCCTTCCTTCACGCCGGCCCCGGGCAGCGTCTGGTTCTCCTGGAGCCGCTTGCCCCCTTCCTTATGGTCGAGGCTGTAGCTCATCGGCGTCCCGTCGGGCGCCGTCACCGGGAGCTGCATCTTCGTGATGATGTTGGGGATGATCTTCTTCACCTCGACGGTGGGCGAGATCTTCGCCTTGACGCTCTTGGCTCCCGTCTGATCGAGGAACGTGACCTGGATGCCTTCGCCTTCGGCCATAAACTCATCTCCTCCCGGGATCTCCGGTACCCCTTAGACTGCACTCATATTCTAGCGTTACGCGTTCCCGTCCAGCAGAGAATTCAACTCCACGCCATTTCCGCGGGTCCGTCGCCGTCGAGCCGGATGTACATTCCCCGCTTCTCCCCCTCCACCTTGATGATGTCGAAAGGCGCCACGCCGACCTCGCGGAGCGTCCGCTTCGCCAGCGGCGTGCCGGCCTCCACCACGTGGACGATGTTCGTCCGCATCACGGCGCCGCACTTCTCGCATTTCCCATCCCGCAGCGTCACCACAGCCACCGGGCGCAGGATCGACTTCTTGATCTTGCACGACGGGCACTCCACGTCGACCAGGAGATCCCGGTCGAGCAGCAGCCGCGTCCCGTCCGTCGCGGCGAAGATCAGCTCGACCGGCGCCGAGCAGCCGATCTCGTCCGCGCGCTCAATCCGGCCGTACGTCTCGTGGCTGAGGCAGTTGTCCTTGCGCTGGTAGTTGGTCGTGTAGAAGTTGTTCGATTCGCCGTTCCACACCATCGCGGCGCCGGCCTTCACGGGCATCCCGTGGAGGATCTTGAGCGCCTCCTGCGTCTGCAGACCCGCGATCATCGACGAGATCGTCGGCGCCGTGGGCACCTTCCCCTCGGCGATGTCCTCGCGCTTGAGCAGCGGGCACGAGTACTTCAGGTTGATCAGCTGGTAGTCCCGCTCCGTCATCCCGCACTCGTAGCAGGCGCTGTCGGGCGGCACGAAGACCTTCACGACGCCGCTGATCTCCTGGATCGCGCCGTCCACCCAGGGCTTGTTCACCTTCCAGCACTGCCGGTTGATCCAGAGCCGCGCCTCGCGGTTGTCCAGGCATCCGATCACCACGTCCACTTCCTGATAGACGCCGAGACCGAGGTCCGCGATCACGTTCCCGTTCACCGCGTGCACCTTCACGTCGGGATTGAGCGCCTTCACGGCCGCGGCCGCGCGCTCGGCCTTCGACTTCCCCGCGTCCGAGGCCCGATAGAGCACCGAGCGGGTCAGGTTGGTCGACTCGATGGTGTCGTAGTCGATGATGTAGACGTGGCCGACGCCCAGCAGCGCGAGGTTCTTGAGGACTTCGTTCCCGAGGGCGCCCGCGCCGACGACGAGCACCTTGGCGGCGGCCAGTTTCTCCTGACGCCACCACGAAATCAGTCGGAAACGGCCGTATCGATCACCGTCATCAATGATGAGGACGTCGTCGGCCATGGGGCCACTCTAAGCCCTGGGTTCGGCGGCTGTCAAACGCTAAGATGGAGGGGTCGTCGAGGCGCCTGCGGGCGCCTCAACCTGAGAATAGAGAATGAAGAATAGAGAATCCGCGCCGTCCAGGCTCGCAGGGCGAAGCCCTGCCGCCTGAACAATATCGTATGGACGAGAAGGACAAGGCCGCCGCTCGGAAGGCGCTCGAATCGAAGCGCCTCACGATCGAGCAGGTGCAGGAGATCCGCGCCGAGGTCGACCGGACGGGCCGTTCCTTCATGGACATCGCCGTCGAGCGCGGCCTCCTGAAGCCGGAGGCCCCTCCTCCGCCTCCCCCGCCGCCGCCCAAGCCCGCCGCGCCGGCGCGGAAACCCGAAGCGCCTGTCGCGGCGGCCCCGAGGAAGCCCATTCCCACGCTCTACGTCGTCCTCCTCGGCTGCACCCTGCTCATCATGCTGGGCGTGCCGGTCTCGCTGCTGCGCCTCTTCAAGAACTCCCGGCAGGACGAGGAGCTCGCGGTCGAGACGGAGCGCAGCCGGGTCGAGGCCGAACGGCAGGCGGGCGACGCCAGCCGCGGCTACAAGCGCGCGGTCATCTCGGGCAACGAGGCGGTGGCCCGCGAGCAGCTCGCCAAGGCCCGGGCCGCCATGACCCGCGCCGAGAAGGCGACCGATCCCGCGGAACGCACGAAGGCCCTCAACGAGGCGTTCGTGAGCTACAACATGTACCTCCAGGAGATCCCGGACGACGTCGAGGTGCGCATCGAACGCGCCGGCACCCACCAGGCCCGTCGCAACTACGACCTCGCCGTCGCCGACCTCGAGCGTGCCATCGAGCTGCGCCGCGATCTCGAACCCACGCTGCGGGACCGGATCACGCAGCTCCGCCTCTTCATCGCCCGGAAGCCGCAGTGATCGCGGTCCTGCTGGCGCTCGCCCTGCAGGACGCCGGCGACCTGACGGCCCGCGCGCTCCGCGAGGACGACAAAGACAAGCGCCAGGCGATCGTCGCCCAGCTTCGGAAGCTGGACTTATCGGCGGTCGAGAAGGCCCTCCACAACCCCTCCCGCGGCCCGACCCCGATCGAGCTGGGCAAGACCGTCGAGCGCCAGGCCAAGAGCGACCTGGACGGCGAGGGCTTCGGCTACACGATCCACCTTCCGCCGAAGTACGACCCGGCGCAGCGCTGGCCCATCATCGTCTCGCTCCACGGCACGAACCAGACCGGAATCCCGAACGCGGGTTCCTACCAGATCGCCTCCTGGCTGCGCTGCGTCGCCGCGACGGAGAAGTGCGTGATCCTCTCGCCCACGACGGTGAAGCACACCTGGAACACGCGGGCGGGCCACGCCTACGTCCTGACGGCGCTCCGGGAAGCCATGGACGAGCTGAACATCGACCCGGACCGGATCTACCTGGACGGCATGTCGATGGGCGCGGGCGGCACCTTCCGCCTGGCCGAGCACCATCCCGACCGCTGGACCGCCATCGCTCCTCGCTGCAACGTCCCCGACATCCGCCAGAAGAAGGACAAGTCCTTCATCACGATGCTCGCCGAGAACTACCGCGCGGTTCCGCTCTACTGGGTCGTCGGCGCCAAGGACCAGAAGATCTCGATCGAGCTCGCCCGCGCGGCGAAGCTGGAGATCGAGGCCGCCAAGGGCGAGCTGGTCTACCACGAGTATCCCGAGGGCGGCCACGACTGGTCGCTCGAGAAGGACGACGACGTCCTCGAGTGGTACCTGAAGCACACGCGGACGCCTTACCCCGAGGACATCGTCTACAAGAGCTTCGAGAAAATCTTCGGTCGTGCCTGGTGGATCGAGGTGACGAAGCGCAACGAGCCCCAGCCGGTCATCATGGTCCACCTCGACATGAACGCCCAGGAGTCCGAGCGCCGCAGCGAGTACCGCCCGCCGGTCCTCGTCCGCGCCAAGCGCAAGGCCAACGCGATCGACGTCACCTGCGAGGAGGTCAAGGAGCTGCGCATCTGGCTCGACGACGCCATGGTCGACCTGGACAAGCCGGTGACGATCACGGTCAACGGCAAGAAGCTCCACGACGGCGTGGTGAAGCGCTCCGTGGACACGCTGATCGAGGAGGCGCGCCGCCGCCGCGACCCGTCAATGACGTTCTCGGCCTACGTCGACGTGAAGCCGAAGTAGCTAGAAGATCCTCTTCCCCAGCGCGGAGAGGATGAGCTCGGCACCGAGCTCGCCGGTGGTGTTCCGGGTGTCCAGGATGGGATTGATCTCCACGACGTCCATCGACGTCAGCTTCTTCGTATCGGCGACGATCTCCAGGCAGAGGTGCGCCTCGCGGTAGGTCAGGCCGCCCTTCTTCGGCGTCCCCACCCCCTGGGCCTCGCTCGGGTCGATCGCGTCCACGTCGAAGCTCACGTGAATTCCCGCCGTGCCGCGCGACGCCCGCTCGATCGCCTCGTCGATGACGTGGGACACGCCGTGGCGGTCGATGTCCTTCATGGTGAAGACCGTGACGCCGCTGTCGGCGATCAGCTTCTTCTCGCGCTCGTCGAGGTCGCGGATCCCGATCAGGCACGCGCTCGACGGCTGGACCTTCGGCTTGAAGCCCCCGATCATCGCCAGCGACTCGTCGCCCAGCCCCAGGACGTGCGCCAGCGGCATGCCGTGAACGTTGCCGCTGTTGCTCGACTCGGGCGTGTTCATGTCGCCGTGGGCGTCGAACCAGAGCAGCCCGACCTTCTCGCCCTTCTCCCGGTGATGCTTCGAGACGCCGGCGATCGACCCCATTGCGAGCGAATGGTCGCCTCCCAGCGTCACCGGGATCCGACCCTCGCCCATGACCTTCACGACGCGGTCGCAGAGCGCCTGGCAGACCTCCCCGATTTCCTTGGCGTACTTCTTCTTCAGATCGCCGATGTGGGCTTCTTCGGGGAGCGGGACGTCGATGTCGCCCGTGTCCTTGACGTCGTAGCCGAGCACCTTGAGGCGCGTGGCCAGATGCGTGAGGCGCAGGGCGCTGGGACCCATGTCCACGCCGCGCCGGTTCCCGCCGAGGTCGAGAGGGACGCCAATGATCGCGACTTTACCCATCCAGAACGATTATACGTTATTCCGGAAGGGCCGGGAGCCGCTGGGGCACTTCAAGGATGATGGTCGACAGAGCCGTGCAGTAGACCTGGCCCTTGCCCGCCATGAAGCCCTCGGGCCAGGAGCCGTCCGCCTGCTGCGTCTTCTGGAGCTTGGCCTGCAGGGGGCTCCACCACTTGGTCCAGGAGTCTCCCCCGCCCGGGCGCAGCAGCAGCGTGCCGAAGTAGGCGAGCCAGAGGTCGTTCTTGGAATAATTGGCCGGCTCGGTGCCCGGGATCGGCGAACGCTCCAGGAGCGACGGGACGCTCTTCGCCCGGTCGGGGACCGGCGTCGTCCAGAACAGCGCGCAACCGTCGGCCGGCCCGGGCTGCTCCAGCGCCGCCATGACCTCGTGCCCGTGCACGAGGGCCGGCGTCAGGGCCCGGTCGCCCGCCGCGACCGAGAGCCGCAGCACGTGGTAGTGCCACGCGGCGACGGCGCCCCGGCCCCAGGGACCGTCCTGGTTCTGCTGCGCGATCAGCGCCACGCCCTTTTCGGCCGCCCGGATGGCGGCGGCGTCCTTCGTCCGGATCGCCGTCTCGAGCAGCGCCAGCGTCGCGATCGCGTGGCTCTCCGGCGAGCCGCCGCCGATGGCGCCCGAGTCGCGCTGCCGGCTGCGGAGGAAGGCCACGCCCTTGCGCGTCGCGAGCGCGTAGGCCTCGCTGGGCCCGAGCGCCAGCACCGCGAGGGCCGTCTGCTCCAGCGTCTCGTTCGCGTTGCCGCCCTTCCAGCTCCCGTCGGGCTCCTGCCGGGACGCCAGCCACTTCTGCGCCGCGGAGTTGCCCTCAAAGGCCAGGCTGTCGACGAGGCGTCGATCGAGCACGAGGGCCTCGCCCCAGGCCTTCGCGTCGATCTTGGCCGGAAGTTCCGATTTCGGAAGGTTGCCGAGCTCGACCTCGGGATCCTTGATCAGCGGCGGCGCGACGTTGGCCAGGCGCTCGTCCGAGTCCGACTGGATCCGGACCAGCAGGATCAGACCGCCCAGGGCGATCAGGAAACCGGCCGCGACGATCAAGGCCGGCAGGAGCCGGAAGCGCGGCTTGGCCTTGTTGAACTGGGGGTGAGCCTTCAGGAACGCCTGCTGGACGCGGTTCTGGAAGTCGGGCGACGGGTCGATCGTCTCGATCTTTCCCAGCGCGCCGAAGGCCCGCTCGAACTGGCTCAGCTCGCGCGCGCAGGCCTCGCACTGCTCGAAATGACGGCGCAGCATCGCCCGCTCCTCCTCCGAACCCTCGCCCTGGAGGTAGGCCGTGATCTCCGACGCTTTTTCGCACTTCATGAGAGTTCCGCGACCGAAAGCAGGTCCTTCAACTTTTCCATGGCCGTATGCATCCGCGACTTCACCGTTCCCACCGGCACGTCCAGGATGACGCTGATGTCCTGGTACTTCAACCCCTGGATCTCGCTCAGGATCACCACCGCCTTCTGCTCCTCCGGGAGCTGGTCGATGGCCCGCCGCAGCGCGTCCTGCTGCTCCTGGCGCGCCAGGATCTCCACGGGGCTCGGCGCCCGGGCCGCCACGCGGTCCTGCAGCGTCGGCCCCTCCTCCCCGCCGCCCGAGGGCCGCTGGAGCGAGAGGGGCTTCCCGTGCACCGCCGCCGTCCGGACCCGGTCGATCCACAGGTTGCGCGCGATCCGGAACAGGAAGGTCGTGAACTTCGCCTGCGGCTCGTAAGTGTTCAGGTGCGAGTACACCCGCAGGAAGACCTCCTGGGCGCAATCCTCGGAAACCTGCCGGTCCCAGCAGAGGTGATAGAAGAAGTTTATCAAAGAGCGCTGGTGGCGCCCGACCAGGGCGTTGAACGCCTCCAGCTCGCCGGACTTGAGCGCGGCCATCAGCGCCGCGTCATCCTGCGCCTTCCATTCAGTGTTCATCAACGGTCGCTACGGGAAAAGGTTCAGAGCCCGAAGGAATTTCTCGCTCCGTTCTCCCCGTGCATGGAGCATGAGACGCCGGGAGGCCTCCCCCGTCAAGGTGAATTCGACCCGGACGTGGTCCCCGAGCAATTTTTCATCGACCTTGTCCGCCCACTCCATCACGACCGCCCCCTCGTCCCGGACGTCGTAGTACCCCAGCGAGGGCAGGTCCACCGACTCGAGCCGATAGAGGTCGAAATGCGCCAGGCGGATCCGCCCCTCGTAGAGGTTCATCAGCACGAAGGTCGGGCTGGTCACCCGCTCCTCCGCGATGCCCAGCCCCGCCGCCAGGCCCTTGACGAAGCGCGTCTTCCCCGCGCCCAGGTCCCCGACCAGCGCCAGCAGCGTGCCCGGCTCGCAGCGTTCCCCGATCCGGCGCCCCAGCGCGGCCGTCTCCTCGGGCGAGTGTGTCTCGACGATCATCGGCGGAACCGGTGCTCCCAGCCCTGCCGCTCGATTTCGCGCAACCGCCCCGACCCCTCCTTCAGGTAGACGCCGTCGACCGCCGCGACTTCCCCGATGACCGTGCCCAGCCGCGCCTTCTCGACCCGCACGGCCTCGATCCGGGGCAGCGCGAAGAGCAGCTCGTAGTCCTCGCCGTCCGACAGCGCGTGCTCGATCGGCGAGCGCTTGTCCTTCCGGGCCAGGCGCCGCGCCTCCGGGGTGACGGGAATGCGGTCTTCGTACAGGATCGCGCCCGCGCGGCTCTCCTCGCAGAGGTGTCGCAGGTCCGTCGAGAGGCCGTCCGAAAGGTCGATCATCGCATGCAGCTCGAAGCGGCGGTTGAGCGCGACGCCTTCCCGGACCCGGGGCGTGAAGCGAAGGTGCTTGCCCAGGATCGAGCCGCCGAGCGGCCCGGTGACCGCAATCGCGTCGCCCACCTTCGCGCCGTTCCGCCGCACGGGCTTCAGGTCGCGGGTCTCCCCCAGCAGCGCCACGTTGATGGCCAGCCTCCCCTGGTGGGTCGCAACGTCGCCCCCGACCACCGCCGTATCGAACTTGCGGGCGGTCCGCTCCAGCCCGGCCAGCAGGCGCTTGATCCACGCCTGGCGCGCGTTTCGAGGGATCATCATCGCGACGACCGCGAAGGTGGGATAGCAGCCCATCGCGCCGATGTCGCTCAGGCAGCGGGCGATCGCCTTGTGGCCGACGTCCTCGGGGCGCGCCGTGCGGCTGTCGAAATGGACGCCGTCGATGACGCTGTCCGTCTTGAACAGCAGGTGGCCGCGGCCGACCTTGAGGACCGCCGCGTCGTCGCCGGAGTCCACGACGATCCGGCCGGCCCGTTTGCCGATGCGGCCGCGGATCCAGCGGATGAGGTCCAGCTCTCCCACGCCTTACTTCTTCTCCCAGGAGGTGGCGGTCAGGCGCTGGATGCTCTTGGACGGGAGACCGACGTCCATGCGGACGAGGCCGGGAACCTCGGGGCTCACCCAGGTCTTGACCGAGCCGCTCGCGCCCGTCACCTCGGTCCAGTGGCAGGTGAGCTTCTTCCCCGCAACCTCGAGCTCCTCGTCGCCTTCTTTCAGCTCCCCTTCCTTCTGCTTGCGGGTGGCTTTGTAGGTCCGCTTCTTCGCCTTCTCCTGCTTCGGCGAATCCTTCGGCTGCATCGTGTTGACCGTCAGTTCCTCGACGACGGCCTGCTTGTCGTCGAGCTCCAGCAGCGTCATCGTGGTCTCGAGCGGCAACGCCATCTTGTTCCCGTTGCCCTCGATCTCGGACTTCAACTTGACCCAGGAGCCGACCTTGCATGTCGCCCAGCGCTTGTAGTCGGGGTTCTCGGCATCCTGAAGCGCCAAAAGTCCGACCGCGGCCAGCAGAAGCATCTTCATCGTCTTCCTCCGGCCCGCAATCTTAGCAGATCAGCGCGACCGTGTCTCCCCGCAGGCGAAGGTCGAGCAGCGGCCGTTGAAGTCCCAGCAGTCCTTGTGGTGCGGCGTCGAGCACTTGGTGCAGCGGACCAGGACCCCTTCAGCCAGCGAGGTGCCGCAGATTTTGCAGATCGACTCCGCATCGATCTTCACCCGCACGGCGCCGATCGACACGCGCCCCTTCCCGTCCGAGCCGGGCAGCGCGTCAAGCAGCTGGAACGCGACCATGAGCCAGCGGTCGAGCTCCTTGCGGTCGGGCGGCCACCCCTTGATGCGGAGCAGAAAGCCCGCGGGCGACAGGCGCCAGAGGAAGTTGCCGAAGATGAGCGCGGAGCGGAGCAGCGAACGGATCTGCGGACTCAGGACGCCCGCCGCGAAGTCGCCGCCGCCCGCGTGGATCTCGAAGAGCGAGTCGAACTCCGAGTCGCCGACCTCGTAGTCCTTCCAGCCGAAAAGCCCCTTCACGTCGTGCCAGACGCCGGCCGGACGGATCTGGATCATTTCGACCGCGAGGTCGCGCGTGTCGAAGAGGACGTCCATCGAGCCCGGGGGAAAGTCGACCCGGGCCTCGAAGCCCCGGCGCGAGAAGCGGAGGCCGCCCCCGACGAGAGCCTTGGCGCCGGCGATGCCGGACGCCGATTCCCGGCAGATCTCCTCCAGGGTCCACGAGTTCATGGAACGCTTCTCTGGCTCGTACACCCGAACGTAGAACACTTCCGGGTGTATTGCCAGCAATCCTCGTGGTGCGGCGTGCCGCAGGCGGCGCAGCGCACGACGGTCCCGCGGGCCAGCGAGCTCCCGCAGACCTGGCAGACCGTGTCGTCCGCGATCCGGTTCACGAGCTCCGCGACCTGCACCCGGCTCACCGTCTCGATGCCCGGCAGCAGGTCGACGACCCGGAACGCGCAGGCCATCCAGTAGCGGAGCGAGGCCCCGTTCTGGGGCCGCGCGCCCAGCCGCAGCAGCATGGCCCCCGGCCTCAGGCTCAGGTCGAAGGGGACCCCGATCTCCTTCAGGACCTGCTCCTCGGCGCGGCTCTTGAAGATCCGGGCGTATTCCGCCCGCGGTCCCCGGATCTGAAGCCGATGCTCCTCCGGACCGAGGAAGAGGGACATCGGAAAGCCGTTCGTCACGACCTCCACCCGCTGCTGCACCAGCGCGCCGGTGTCGAGTTGGATCTCCGTCTCCTTGGCTCCCAGGTCGACGCGGCCCGGGAGCCCCCGATGAACGAAGCGAAGGCCGCCCGGAAAGGCGGTGGATCCGGGCAGGTTGCTCACCGTATCGTCGACGATCTGCCGCATCCAGGCCCGCCGTTCCACGACCGCGGGGCGGACGGCCGTCGTCTCGTCCTCCCCGCCGTCATCCGTCCTGGGGCGGCGGGCCACGACGGTCGCGAAGACGAAGATCGGGATCAGCGCCGCGAAGCTCAGGACGATGACCCAGTCGCTCGCATCCATTCCATTACGCCACGGACTTCGTCTCGCCGCACCCATAGGTCGAGCAGGCGCCCGTGTACACCCAGCAGTCCGCGTGGTGCGGCGTCGAGCAGCGGGAGCAGCGGACCAGGACGCCCTCCAGCTCGACCCCGCAGATCTGGCACTGGCCGCCCGCGGGGGCCGTCGTCTCGACGACCGACACCTCCGACGACTTCTCGGCGAAGAGGCGCGCGTGCTGGGCCAGTTGCAGGCTCAGGAGCGTGAAGCGGGTCAGCGCGTCCGCAGTCCGATCGGGCCTCCCCGAGACCCGGAAGCGGGCGCCGATGGCCACGGTGGCGCCGTAGAGCCCCGCGAGGTCATTGAGGAGCCGGAGCACGGAGGGGCCCAGGAACTCGTCGGCGACCGCCCGCTCGCCCCGGGCGATCAGGGGCCGGGAGAGCTGCCTGCCGGCGGCCGTCGGCGCCCCGTCGAGGTGGCCCATGTGGCCGGTCTTCATCTCGAGGTCGAGCTTGCCGAAGCCGCCGCCCGCGACGCTGACGACGACGCTGCCTCCCTCGATCAACGCGGCCTCGCGGCCCTGCCACGTGAAACGCACGCGGAAGTCGCCGTCCTGGACGAAGAGCTTCCCGCGCAGGCGCTTCGCGACGGTCTCCCAGACGAAGCGCTCCTCGGGCCGGGGCGCCGGCGGCCGACGCCGGGTGCCCCAGGCTCCCATGGCGATCAGGAAGGCCAGGACGAGGGTCGCGGTGACCAGGATGGCGGTCGGATCCATTTCCTTCTCCCTCCGTCCTTAGGACGATACTGGAATCACTTCCGTGACTCCAGTCCATCAGGCAGCGCGTTTTCCGCTGCAGGCGTAGGTGGAGCAGCGACCCATATAGGACCAACAGTCTTCATGATGGGGCGTGCGGCAGGACTCGCATCGAACGATCCGCTCGGTCATGGCGGTGCCACAGACCGGGCACTCCCCGCCCGACTGGATCCGCACCTCGCCGAGCTGGATGCCGGGATCCATCGGCGCGCCCAGCAGATACCCGATGAACTCCTCGGTCGTCCGCACCAGCAGCATCAGGCTGGATTCCTCCGCGGTGTACGCCCTGACCTGCACGCTCAACTGACCGACGTCGAGGTCGACGGCCGGATTGCCAAGATTCTGGATCCGGTAGATCGCGTGGATCACGTCGCGCCGGCGATCCGGACTGAAGAGATTGCGCGCCAGGGATTCCGGCGTCGCCTTGATGACGAAATTGGCATCGAAGGGCGGGTCGCCGATCTCGATGTCCTGCGCCCCGAACACCTTAAGAAAAGATTGGCCAAACCCTTCCGGCAGGATGTGGAGCGTCCCCGGCGAACGGCCGCGGAGGTCGACCGACACCCGCGTGTAGGCGGGGTTGTTCTTGCTCCCGGCGTGGACCTCGATCCACGCGTGGCGCCCGCCGATCTTGAAGTTCATCCGGGTCCGGCTGAAGGCGCCCCCCGGCTCCACCGTCCCCCCGACTCGGTTCGCGACCCGCTGGAGCGCCTCGAGCATCCGGTTCTTCTGCACCACACTGGAGGCGATAACGATGACCACGACGATAAAGAAGATGAAGAAGATGACGGGGCCCCCGTCGGAGCCGGAGGCCAGGACGTTGACGAACGACGTCATGCGCCTAGGACGCGGCCGCGCCCCGTTCGTGACCGGAAAGCGGTCCCTTGACGGATCGCTTCCCGCCGCAGGCGAAGGTCGAACAGCGGCCCATATAGTCCCAACACTCGACATGATGCGGCGTCCGGCACAATTCGCATCGCACCGTCGTCTGGTTCATCGAGGTTCCGCAGACCGGGCACTCGCCCCCGGCGGCGATGCCCAGGTCGCCGATCTCGACTCCGGCGGGCAACGGAGACGGGATCTCCGCGGGCGCGAAGAGGAAGTCCAGGAACTCATCCGTGGTCTCAATCAGCGCGTTCAGGCCGCTCAGGTCCGCGATCAACCCCCTCGCCTGGATGGTCAGGGTATTCCGGTCGAGATCGATGCTCGGCCGCTGGACGCGGCCGATCCGACGCACGGCCGAAATCACCCGGTCCCGCCGCTGAAGGGCGAAGACGCGGGACGCCAGAGACGCCGGCCGGGCCCGGACGACGTAATCCTCGTCGAATCGCGCATCGCCGACCGCCAGATCTTCCGCCCCGAAGATCTTCAGAAAGCCCTGGCCAAGCCCGTCGGGGATGAGGTGCAGCGAGCCCGGCGACGAGCGGCCGAGATCGACCGTCATGCGGGCACAGTGATACTGGCCCTCTCGGAAGGAGAAGTCGAGTCTCCAGCGCCTACCCCTCCGGGTGAACGAGAGGACGGGCCTCCGAGTCAGCCCTTCCGGCTCAAGGGTTCCCCCGAGAGTCCCGTTGAGCAGGTGAAGCGTTCGTACCAGTCGCCTCAGGGACAGATGTCGAGCTGCGGATCTCAGGATGCTGACGAGGGTGAAGAGGCTGACGGCCCCGATGACGAGAAAGCCGGCGACTTCGACCTTCATGGGCGTAGGACCGGGGCCCGGCCCAACCGTGACGGGAAACCGATCCGCTTAGTCGAGGAACGGCCGGATGAACTCGTAGGCCTTCTTGGCGACGTTGATCGAGTCCTCCTGGAAGGGATAGAGCTCGATCGTCACCCAGCCCGAGTACTTGTTGGCCTTCAGGGCGGCGAAGATCGCCTTGTAGTCCATCGCGCCCTTCCCGGGCGGCAGGTGGAAGTGCACGCGGTCGGCCGCGATGTCCTCGAGGTGGAAGTGCGCCGCCTTCTGGCCCACGCCGCGGATCAGCGCCGCGGGGTCCTCGCCGACGCAATAGAAATGGCCCATGTCGAAGTTCAGGCCGACGCCGGGGTACGTCACGTACTTCGTGAGGAACTCCTCGTACTCGTGGCCCTTCTCGATCAGGAGCGTGGGCTCGGGCTCCACGCAGACCAGGACGCCCTTCTCGAGGCCCCGGTCGGCCGCCCGCTTGAGGCCCTCCGCGTAGAGCTTGTAGCACTCGTCCCGCGTGCGACCCTCGACCGGGCCGCCCGGCTCGGTCGACATCGTCTTCGCCCCCACCGCCGCGGCCACGTCGACCGCCGCCACCGTGTGGCGGATCCGGGCCTCGCGGGTGTCGGGGTCGCGGTCGATCCAGCTCGGCCAGTGGAAAGTGCCGGAGCGGCCGCTCTTGGGATCCTTGTAGGCGCACATCATGAACGCGTTGACGTTCGACACCTGCATCTTGTGCTTGTCGAGCGCCTTGCGGATCGACTCGAGCCTCGCGGGCGTCATGTCCTCGGGCCACGCGTGGGGACGGTCGGCCATCAGCTCGAGGCCCTGGTAGCCCAGGTCCGCGAGGATGCCGACGGTCTCCTCGATCGACCAGTTGCGGAACGCGTTGGAGCTGAAGGCGAGTTTCATGGCCTCGATTCTAAGCCGCGCCGTCGGGCTTGGCAAGCTCGACGGTGCATGCCTTGACATTGAATCCGGGCCATGTCAGAATTCAACGCTCATGAACAGAGAGGCGGCAGCGGCACAGCCTTACGAGTTCAAGGACACCTACCAGTTCCGCTTCACCCGCAAGATTGCCGACGGCGGCATGGGCTCCATCTACGAGGCCCACCTCTTCGGCTCCGAAGGCTTCGAAAAGACCGTCACCATTAAGACCATCCGCGAGAAGTTCACCGGCGACCGGGACTTCGTGGACATGTTCATCGGCGAGGCCAAGCTGGTCGCCGACCTGGTCCACCAGAACATCGTCCAGATCTACAAGCTCGGGCGCATCGGGAACCAGTACTACATCGCGATGGAGTTCGTGAACGGCATCAACCTCCAGGAGTTCTCGAATCGGCACATCGAGCTGGGCACGAAGGTCCCCCACGAGCTGGGTGCCTTCATCATTTCGCGCGTCTGCCGGGGCCTGGAATACGCCCACACCAAGCGCGACAAGCACGGCGCCCCGCTGGCGGTCGTGCACCGGGACATCTCGCCCAAGAACCTGATGATCTCCGCCGAAGGCGAGGTCAAGATCACCGACTTCGGCATCGCGAAGGCCCGCAACCTCATGAAGGACCAGGAAGGCCAGGTCCTCATGGGCAAGGCGCAGTACATGTCGCCCGAGCAGGCCCAGTACATGCCCACCGACGCGCGCAGCGACGTCTTCTCGCTCGGCGTGGTGATGTTCGAGCTGCTCACCGGCGAGTCGATCTTCGGCACCAACGAGGACACGACCGTGATCCTCGAGAATGTCGTGGTGAAGGACATCCCGCGGCCTCGGGACGTGAATCCCGACATCCCCGAGGCGCTCGAAAAGATCATCATGAAGGCCCTGGAGCGCAACCTCTCGAAGCGCTACCAGGACGCCGGCAAGATGGGCTACGACATCGAGTACTACATGTACCACAAGGGCTACGGCCCCACGATCGTCACCCTCGAAAAGTACATGCGCCAGCTTTTCCCGCACCTCTACAAGGCGCCGCTCGAGAAGGAAGACCAGCAGACCACGAGCCGCCCCGTCAAGGTGACGGACTCCGAGCGGAAGATGGCCGAGGCCAATACGGTCATCGACCCCAAGCCCCCCGCGAAGAAGTAGGCGCCGTCCCCGAAAGGATTCCTTGACTTCCCCGGGCCTTATCGTTACTTTCTGGGCCCGCGAACTACGGACCTTTGAACGTCAGGACTGACCATGGGCTATAAGTGGAAGAGCCGGAACCGCCGGCGCAAGAACAAGCACGGGTTCCGCGCCCGCATGAAGACCAAGGGCGGCCGCAAGGTCCTCTCGGCCCGCCGCCGCCGCGGCGCGTGGAAGCTGAGCGTGAGCGACGAGCCGAATGTTCGTCGTCACAAGGGCTGCGTCAGCGGCTAAAAACCCGCGCTCCCTTCCCTCCGCCTCTCTTGCCTAATCCGCTCTCGGGGTCTAATCTAATCCCATGAGCTTGCTGCTGGCCCTGAGCCTCCTCCTCCAGGCCACCCCCGAGGAGGTCGAGAAGGCGCGCGCCGCGCTGACCAAGGCCCTGACCGGTCTCGACCGCCCCGGCGTCGACCGTTCCTGCGCCACCCTCGTCAAACTGAACGACGAGAAGACCCCGGACATCCTCATCGGATCCTTCCGCGCCGGGCTCGTCCAGCTCGCCGAGATCGACAAGGAACGCCTCCGGATCGCCAAGGAGATGGAGAAGGTCGAGGTCGTCCGCGACAAGGACGGCAAGGTCACCAAGGGCGACCAGAACAAGTGGAACATGCTGAAGTACGAGTACGACATCGTGGCCGGCAAGGTCGACGTCCTCCACGGCGCCCTGCCCCGTATCGTCTCCCAGATCGGCAAACTAACCACGACCAAGTCCATCATCATCGCGCTGAACAATACTCCCGAGTGGTACCCGCGGGCCTGCTGCGCCGAGGCGCTGGGGCGCATCGACCAGCCCGAGGCGCTCGCCGCCCTGATCGCCCGCGCGGGCAAGGAGATCGAGCCCGGCGTCCGCATCGCCATCGCCGACGCGCTGGCCTCCCAGACCGCCAAGAGCGAGGAGGCGAAGAAAGCGCTGCTGCCCTGGCTCGAAGGCGGGATCTGGGAATCGAAGCTCGCCGCGGCCCAGGCGCTCACCCGCTCCGGCGACAAGAAGCTCGTTCCGGCGCTCATCAAGGTCCTGGTCGGCGCCGGCACCCGGATGAAGTACGAGATCGACGAGTGCCTCAAGAAGCTGACCGGCGGCGTCACCAAGCACGGCGAGTTCTCAGCCTGGAACGCCTGGTGGGAGAAGAACGAGAACGACTTCCTTGCCGGCACCTACGTGGTGACCCTGGCGGACAAGTCCGAAGGGCCCGGCGTCACGCAGTTCTACGGGATCCCCCTCCACTCCGCCAAGGTGGTCTTCATCATCGACGTCTCGCTCAGCATGAAGGAGCCCAGCACCTGGAAGCCCGAGATCGACGTCGGCAACGACAAGCTCGAGGGCGAGCGCTGCATCGACGTCGCGCGCTATGAGCTCCGCAAGATCGTGCGACAGGTCCCCGAGGGGGCGAACTTCAACATCATCGGGATGTACGGCCGCCTCGCGCTCCTGAACGAGAAGTGGGTCATGGCCGCCCGCGACGCGCGCGAGAAGGCGGTCAAGTTCATCAATGCTCTCGAGATCAAGACCGGCACCGACGTCCACGGGGCGCTGATCCGCGCCCTCGACTTCTCGGGCGGCAACTGGAACAGCTCGCCGCGCGAGGACTCCGTCGACTCGATCTTCATCCTTTCGGACGGCGTCCCCAGCGTCGGGATGACCGACCGGAACCAGCTGCCCGACCGGATCCTGGACGCCGCGCGCTTCAAGCGGATCGCCATTACGGCGGTCGCCATCGACCCGCCGAAGGACGGCCGCGAGTTCCTCAAGAAGATCTCCGAAGGAACCGGCGGCGTCTACGTCCAGCGATGAAGGCCCTCCTCCAGCGGGTGCTGGACGCCTCGGTCAGCGTCGACGGGGCCGTGCACTCCTCGATCGGCCGCGGGATCCTCCTCCTGCTCGGCGTGCAGCAGGGGGACGGCGACGCGCAGCTCGAGACCCTGGCGAAGAAGATCACGGGACTGCGAATCTTCGACGACGCCCAGGGCAAGACGAACCTGTCCTGCGAGGACGTCGGCGGGGAGTTCCTGGTCGTCTCGCAGTTCACCCTCTGCGCCGACCTGTCCAAGGGCAAGCGCCCGGGCTTCGAGATGGCGATGCGGCCGCCCGGGTCGGAGCAGCTCTACCTGAAGTTCTGCGAGCGCCTGGCCGCGCTGACCGGCCGCCCGGTGAAGACCGGCAAGTTCGGCGCCTCGATGGTCGTCTCCCTGCGCAACGACGGGCCGGCGACCTACTGGCTCGACACCGTTCGCGAATAGAAAGCGGTTCTAGCCCAGGATCCGGTGATCGTCTCCCAGGTAGATCCCCTGCATGTTCATCTTCAGCTGCTCGGGGTTCGGCGAGTACTGGAGCGCGACCTTCTTGGTGATCAGGCCCTTGTTGATGAGGTCGATGAGGGACATGTTGAAGTCCTGCATCCCTTCCTCCTTCGAGGCACGGATGAGGTCACTCAGCTTCTTGTCCTCGGCGTTCATGATCAGCTTCTGCGCGGTCGCGTTGTTGAAGAGCACCTCGACCGCCGGCACCATCTTCACCCCCTCCTTCGACGCGGGGAGCAGGCGCTGGCAGAGGATCGCCTTCAGGTTAAACGCGAGCGACTGGCGGATCAGCGGCTGACGCTCCGTCGGGAAGAGGTCGAGCAGGCGCCCGATGCACTGCGGCGCGCTGGACGCGTGGATCGTCGCGAAGACCAGGTGGCCCGTCTCGGACGCCATCAGGGCCGCGTCGAACGACACGTAGTCGCGCATTTCGCCGACGAGGATGACGTCGGGGTCCTGCCGCACTACGTGCTTGAGGGCCTGGTGGAAATCGGGCACGTCGATGCCGATCTCGCGCTGGTTCACGAAGGACTTCTTGTCCGTGAACAGGTACTCGATCGGGTCCTCGATCGTGACCATGTGCGCCTTCTGGGTCGCGTTGATGAAGTCCAGGATGCACGCCAGCGTCGTCGACTTGCCCGACCCGGTGGGGCCGGCGACGATGATGAGGCCCTGCTCGTACTCGGTGATCTTCTTCACGTCCGGCGGCAGGTTGAGGTCGGCGAAGGACGGGATCGAGGTGCTGACGCGGCGCATCGCCACGGCGACGGCTCCCCGCTCCTGGAAGACGTTGATGCGGAAGCGGCCGACGCCCGGGATCGAGTACGCGAAGTCCAGGTCGTGCTCGGTCTCGAAACGGTCCCGCTGAATGTCCGTCATGATGGCGTAGATGAGGCTCTTGACGTCATCGGCGGAAAGCACCTTGTTGCCGACCTCGTGGATGACGGTATTGACGCGGAGGATGGGCTTCTGCCCCATCTTGAGGTGCAGGTCGCTCGCCTTGTTCCGGGCCGTCGCGACCATCAGCTTCTCGATCTCCTTCAGGTTCTCGGGGATCTTCATCTCCGCGGCCCCGGCCGGCGCGGCGGGCTGGGCGACGGGGATGGACTGCGTGATGGGTTTCTGCGAAGGCAGATCGGACATGAGTCACCCTCCAGTGATGCGGCTCTTACCCCGGACTTAACCTTAGCACCCCCGGACGGTAACGGCAAGCAACGCTTCTGGTACAATCCCCCGCCGAGGAGGACCCCCCAATGCCGACCCTGATCCCCAAGCCGATGATCATCGAAGCCGCGGGCAACAAGCCCAAGCGCATCGAGGAGTACGTGGGCCGCGTGAACTCGAAGACCGCCGCCCTCAGCATCGCCCGCATGAAGAGCCCGTCCGGCTGGGTCGAGCCCGGCCAGACGCCCGACTTCGACGAGTACACCCTCGTCCTGAAGGGCTCGCTGAGGGTGACCTCGAAACAGGGCGTGCTCGACGTGCAGGCGGGCCAGGCGGTCATCACCGCCCGCGGCGAATGGGTCCAGTACAGCACCCCCGGCCCCGAGGGTGCGGAGTACATCGCGGTCTGCCTGCCGGCCTTCTCGCCCGACACGGTGCACCGCGACGCCTAGAACCCCATAAATCACACCGTGTGATTTGTGGGGTTTTCGGGCTACTTCCGCTTCGCCGTCTTCTTGCGGGTGGTCGTGGGCTTCTTGCGGCGCATGACCGGCGTCGTCTGCTTGTCGACCGCGCCCGCCAGGCCGTTGCCGTAGTGCTTCTCGAAGTACGAGCGGTACTCGCCGCTGCGCACCCGCTCGATCCAGGTCGAGTTCTTGCGGTACCACTCGAAGGTCTGCGCCAGGCCGGTCTCGAAATTCATCGTCGGAGACCAGCCGAGCTCCTGCTTCGCCTTCGTGCAGTCGATCGCGTAGCGTCGGTCGTGGCCCGGGCGGTCCTTCACGAACTGGATCAGCGACTCCGGCCGCTTCGCCAGCTTGAGGATCGACTTCGTCACCTCGATGTTCGGGCGCTCGTTGCCGCCGCCGAGGTTGTAGACCTCGCCCGACTTCCCCTTCTCCAGCGCCGCAAGGATGCCCCGCGCGTTGTCCTCGACATGCAGCCAGTCGCGGATCTGCATCCCGTCGCCATAGACCGGCACCGGCTTCCCCTCCATCGCGTGGATCATGTGGAGCGGGATCAGCTTCTCCGGGTACTGGAACGGCCCGTAGTTGTTCGAGCTGCGCGTGATGACCGTCTCGAGCCCGAACGTGTGGGCATAGGCCTGCACCATCATGTCCGCCCCCGCCTTGGTGGCGGAGTACGGGTTGTTCGGGTGCAGCGGCGTCGTCTCGATGAAGAATCCCTCGGCGGGCAGCGAGCCGTAGACCTCGTCGGTGGAGATCTGCAGGTACCGCTTCACCCCATGGCGCTTGGCCGCCTCCAGGAGCACCGCCGTGCCCTGGATGTTGGTCTGAATGAAGTCCGTGGGGCCGTAGAGGCTGCGGTCGACGTGGGACTCCGCGGCGAAGTTGACGATCGCGTCGAAGCCCGACTTCATCAGCTCGTCCACGGCCGCCCCATCCGTGATGGACGCCCGGCGGAAGGCGTATCGGGAATCCTTTTCGAGATCCTTCAAGTTCTCGGGATTGCCCGCGTAGGTCAGCGCGTCAAGATTGGTGATCTCCAGGTTCTTCCGCGCTCCCAGCGCGATCCGGATGAAGTTCGATCCGATGAACCCGCAGCCGCCGGTGACGAGGATTCTCATGGGACCCGCAGTCCTTTCCGGAATCGGAAATCATTTAAAACGTATTCGTTAGGCGACACGTCTATTATTATAGGATTAGCCCCTTGCCCCAAAGGAATTTAGGAGCCCGTCCATGACCCGAGTGCCCGCCACTGTATCCCTCGCCTTCATCGCCGCGCTCATCGGTTCGGGCCTCACCCTCCCCGCCCAGGACTCCCAGGAGAAAATCGACAAGATTTTCGACCGCATCGAGGAGTCGCGCGGCATGACCCTGTGGCAGGGCATCCGCGATCTCGAGGACCTCGGCCGCGGCACCAGCGAGGGCGTCCGGAAGGGGCTGACCCGCGCCGACGCCTACGTCCGCATCGCGGCCGCGAAGGTCCTCTACGGGCAGGAACTGCGCGACGAGTCGCTCGAGGCGCTCAACAAGGTCATGGCCGGCAAGAACGTCCACGCCAAGAAAGTCGCCGCCGACATGGCGGCGGCCCTCGTGGGAGCGGACAAGAACCTCGCCGGCCCCGACAAGACCAAGATCGCCAGCCGCTTCGAAGCCTCCGCCGGCGAGTGCGACGACCCCCTCACCCAGGTCTCCCTCTGGCGCGCCGTCTACAACCTCACCAAGGGAATGAAGCCCGTCCGCGAGGTCCGCGCCATCCATTCCGGCGCGGGCGACCGTCGCGAGGTGAAGGAGGAGGCGGCCCTGGCGCTCGCCGAAATGGACCGCTTCGTGGACGCCAAGCCCACCCTGCTCGACCTGGCCAAGGAACCCAGCGAGCGCGGCCGCATGGCGAAGGCCTACCTCAAAGTCAATGAGCTGAGCGAGGACATCAACCGCAAGCCCCCGGCCGCCGTGAAGTACGACTTCAAGCAGCTGGAGGAAGCGATCGACCTCCTCAAGCAGAACTACTGGGACGAGAGCAAGATCAACACCGACAAGCTGGTCGAGGCCGCCGTTCGCGGCGCCTGCTCCAGCCTCGACCCCTACACGGTCTACATGGATGAGGCCGCGATCAAGGAGCTCAAGGAAGAAGGCCTGGGCGGCCGCTACGGCGGCATCGGCGCCCGGGTGTCGATGCGCAAGGACAAGGCGGGCCGCGAGTGGCTCACCATCGAGGAGCCCATCTTCTCGGGCCCCGCGTACCGCAACGGTCTCCGCTCCGGCGACACCATCACGGAGGTCGAGGGCGAGGCGACCGTCAACCGCGACCTCTCCGAGCTGGTCCGCAAGCTGCGCGGCAAGGTCGCGACCCAGGTCCACTTCAAGGTCCTGCGCCGCGGCTGGACCAAGGAGGCGCCCTACACCATCACGCGCGAGCAGATCCACATGGAAACCACCATGCACCGGATGCTGCCCGGCGGGCTGGGCTACATCCGCCTGACGACGTTCGGCGACGAGGACATCCAGTACATCAAGGACGCCGTCCAGGAAATGAAGGACATGAAGGCGCTGGTCTTCGATCTGCGCGGCAACACCGGCGGCTACCTCCGCACCGCGAACGCGTTGGCCAGCTACTTCCTGAACAAGGGCCAGCTGATCGTCACGACCCGCGCCCGGGGCGAGGAGAAGGACCGCCGCGTGGCCGACGGCTCGAAGCTCACGGACGTGCCCATCGTCATGCTGGTCAACGAAGGCAGCGCGTCGGCGAGCGAGATCCTCGCGGGCGCCCTGCAGGATCACAAGCGGGCGACCATCATCGGCGACAAGACCTACGGCAAGGGCAGCGTCCAGGACCTCAAGCCGATGAAGACGACCGACGAGAAGGCGGCGGTGAAGATCACCATCGCCAAGTGGTTCCTCCCCAGCGGCAAGAGCGTCGAGAAGGACAAGCGCGAGGAGAGCGGCGTCATCCCCGACATCAAGGTCGCCCTGCCCGAGCGCGAGTTCTGGAAGGAAGCCGAGCTGGCGAAGCTGACCGTCGGCGACGATATCGAGAAGTACCTGAAGGACATCGAGAACAAGGAGCTGTTCAAGGCCCTGGCCGAGTCCGACGGCGGCGACGTCGCCCGCTACCCGAAGTTCGACGCGTTCTACGAGTCGCTGAAGACGAAGGCGGAGAAGACCGACGTCCGCGAGCTGGTCCGCGAGTCGATCCGGAAGAAGGTCCAGGACGAGCAGGGCAAGCCGCTCTACGTCGACCTGCAGATCGACACGGTGCTGCAGCGCGGCATCCTCGAGGCGTGCAAGCTGGCGTCGATCGACGCCAAGCAGGTGAAGGAATACACGCTCTTCGCCAAGGCGCCCGCGGCCCAGGCGGGTCCGGACAAATAGCGCTCGTGGCCGACCGCAAGTCCTTCCCGGTGCTGATCCTGGCCGTCTCGGCCGGGGTCCTCTTCCTGGGCAGCATCTTCCTGGTCTTCTTCGTCTCGATGAAGAAGGACTCCAACGAGGAGCTCTGCCGCGTCAACCTGACGATGATCGGGATGGCGATCCGCGACGGCGAGCTGCTCTCCTCCCCCAAGTGGGACGCCGCCGGCCGGGGCCGCGAGTTCTTCGCCAACCGGGACAAGTGGCCCTGCTACCAGAAGATGGACTTTGACCCCTGCTGCCCCGTGAAGAACCAGCGCAAGGAGATCGACTACCGGGGCCCCGCCCGGCCGCTGCGCGAGATCCGCAACGACGAGCCCATCGCTTCGGACCGCCCCGGCAACCACGGCCCCGGCAAAGGCGGCAACATCCTCATGAAGACCGGCCAGGTCTACACGGTCCCCGAAACCCACGCCCTCTGGACCGCCGCCTCCCAGACCACCTCCGACTGAGCATCAACAACACGCAGCCTCTATTTTATTGATGCGTCGGTACGATTTGGTGCACCCGGAACCTTCCGGCGGGCAATGTGTTTATTAGGACGCGGGATCAGCGGGGAGAACCTTTGTGAACTACGCCTTGCTCGCACTCGCCCTCTGCGCCCTTCTTCCCGGCGACGACTGGCCCAACGCGGGAGGCGACGCCTCGCGCCGCAACACGACCCCCGGGGAACTCGCGACGCCCCTCTCGCTCCTCTGGACCTGGCGCTCCCCCCACCCTCCCATGCCCGCCTGGCCGGGCTCCGACCGGCAGACCTTCGACCGCGCGTTTCACCCCGTCATCGTCGACGGCACGGTCGTCTTCGGCAGCTCCGTGGACGGGAAGGTCAGCGCCCTCGACGCCGCCACGGGGCGGGAGCGCTGGTCGTTCTTCACCGAAGGCCCGATCCGCTTCTCGCCCGCCTCCTGGAAGGACCGCGTCTTCGTCGCCAGCGATGACGGATGTTTCTACTGCCTCCGCACCGCGACCGGCGAGCTCCTCTGGAAGAAGCGCGGCGGGCCCGACGACCGCAAGGTCCTCGGAAACGACCGCCTGATCTCCCAGTGGCCGCTCCGCGGGGGACCCGTGGTCGCCGGTGACGTCGTCTATTTCGCCGCCGGCATCTGGCCCTCCGACGGCATCTACCTCTATGCCCTCGACGCCGCCAGCGGCAACGTCGTCTGGTGCAACGGCCAGTCAGGCTCCATGGTCATGGCCCAGCCCCACTCCACCGCCATGGCCGATAGCGGCATTTCCGCTCAGGGCCCGCTCGTGGTCGCGGGCGACCTGCTCCTAGTGCCGACCGGCCGCGCCGTCCCCGCCGCGTTCCGGCGCAGCGACGGCGCGTTCCAGTACTTCCACCTCCAGGAGAACGGCCAGCGCGGCGGCGCGACCGCCCTCGCCCACGGACCGCTCTTCTTCAACAGCGGCTTCGCGTTCGACGCCGCCAGCGGCGCCTTCGCCGAGCTGGTCGGGCCGGGCGCGCTCGCGGCCTTCCCCGGCGGCATCCTCCGCTCCACCGACAAGGAGCTCTTCGCCTCCAAGATCGTCCCCAAGGACAAGACCGACCGCAAAGGCGAGCGGGTCAAGTTCACGGGGCTGGAGAAGCTCTGGTCCATCCCCGGCCTTCCGGGCGGGACCGCCGTGATCTCCGCCGGCCAGAGCATCATCAGCGCGGGAGCGGACCGGGTCGCGGTCCTCGACTCGGCGACCGAGAAGGTCCGCGCGACGTTCGAAGTCGACGGGAAACCCTACGCCCTGGCCGCCGCGGGCGGCCGCCTCTACGTCTCCACCGACAAGGGAGTCCTGACCTGCTACGGCGCCGGGGCCCCGGACGCGCGCCCCGCCCTGCTGAATCCTGCCCCTCCCGCCGAGAACGCCGCCGCGGCCGCCGCCGCGAAGGAGATTGTCGAGAAAGGCGGCGTGACCGAGGGGTACGCCGTGGACCTCGGCTGCGGCGACGGGGCCCTGGCCCTCGAACTCGCCCGCCGCACGAAGCTGCAGATCTACGGCATCGAGTCCGACCCGGCCAAGGTCGCCGAGGCCCGGCGTCGGCTTGAGGCGGCCGGCCTCTACGGCGTCCGTGTCATGATCCACCAGGGCGACCCCACTCGCTGCCCCTACCCCCGCTATTTCGCCAACCTGGTCGTCTCCTCGACGGGCGTGGCGACCGAGGACGCCGTCGCGCGGATCCAGCGGCCCTTCGGCGGCGTCGCGATCATTGCCGGAAAGAAGTCCGTCCGCGGCCCGCTGGCGGGCGCCGGGTCCTGGACCCACGCCTATGCCGACCCCGCCAACACCAGCTGCTCCAGCGACACCCTCGTGAAGGGCCCGCTCACGATGCACTGGTACCGCGACGGCGATCTGGAATTGCCCCAGCGGCACGGCAGAGGGCCGACGCCGCTCGCGATCGACGGCCGCCTGATCGTCGAGGGCCTGAACGGCCTCCGCGCGGTCGACGCCTACAACGGCCGCACCCTCTGGGAGGTCTCCCTCCCCAAGGTGTTGCGCGCGTTCAACAGCGACGCTCTCCTGGGCGTCGCCGCCACCGGGAGCAACCTCTGCGCGTCGTCCGACGCGATCTACGTGCACACCGGCAAGCGCTGCCTGCGGATCGACCCCGCGAGCGGCCGGACCCTCGCGGAATTTGACGCGCCCGCCCTCGCCGACGGGAAGCCGGGCCTCTGGGGCTGCCTCGCCGTCGAGAACGGCGTCCTCTACGGCTCGCTGGTCAACCCCGCCCACATCGTCAAGTGGCGCTACCAGCAGGGCGACATGAGCGAGCAGTTCACCGAGTCGGCCCGCTTCTTCGCCCTGGACGCGGCCAGCGGCGCCCTGAAGTGGACCTTCGACCCGAAGCATTCCATCCGGCACAACGCCGTCGCGATCGGCGCCGGCCGGGTCCACCTCATCGACCGGCCGCTCGCGGAGGGCGATCGCCTCAACGCCGAGAAGAACGCTCCCGAGCAGGCGCCCGGCGAGCTGATCACGCTCGACGCCGCCACGGGCCGCGAGCTCTGGCGCTCGAAGGAGGACGTCTTCGGCACGGTCCTGATCGCGGGCGTCCGCCACGACACGCTGCTGATGTCGTACCAGCCCACCCGCTTCAGCCTGCCGTCGGAGAAAGGCGGCCGCCTCGCGGCGTTCCGGGCCTCGGACGGCAAGCGGCTCTGGGACAAGAAGGCGACGTACAAGACCCGCCCGCTGCTGATCGACCGGACGATCTACGCCCAGGGCGGCGCCTGGGACCTGCTCAGCGGCGAGGAGCAGAAGTTCGACCTGCAGCGCTCTTACGGTTGCGGCCAGCTGGCGGCGTCGGCCCACCTGACCGTCTACCGCTCCGCGACGCTGGGGTACCACGACCTGGCCAGCTCGCAGGGGACGACGAACTACGGCGGGATCCGGCTGGGCTGCTGGATCAACGCGGTCCCGGCGGGCGGCCTGGTGCTCGTCCCGGACGCGACCGCCGGCTGCAAGTGCAGCTACCTCAATCAGGCGTGGATGGCGCTTCAGCCCCGGGACTAGTACTTATCGGTCATGAAGGGGATCGCCGGCAGGCCTTCCTTGTTGTAGAGGCTGCACTCGGGGTTGTCGGCCCACGCGTACTGCACGATCGAGGGCTTCGGCACCTGCTCGCTCCAGACCACGACGGACGCGCCGTCGATCGTCGCCTTCGCCCAGACGAACTTCCGGTCCGGGCCGGCGATCGCGAAGCCTCCCAGCGATTCGCCCTTCGCGACCAGGCCCCCGCCGACGTGCTTGAAGGCGAGCCGGATCTTATCCCCCTCGACCTTCATCGAGTCGTACATCGGCCCCGAGTACACGAGGTCCTTGCCGTACACCGTCGCCTGCGCCGCGAGGGCCAGGCGCCGGCCGAGCTCCTGCTTGTTCTTCGGGTGGATGTCCTCGGCGTCGCCGATGTCGACCGCCGTCGCCATCGCGGTCTTCGGCACCGAGAGCGTCAGCCGCTGCGATTCGCGCAGCATCGCCCAGTAGCTCTCCACCGGCTGCTCCTTCCGGGCGAGGTGGCCCGCCAGCTGGACGTAGAGGAACGGGAACTCGCTCCCCCAGGCGTCGCGCCAGTTCTTGATCAGCGCCGGGAAGAGCGTCCGGTGGGTCCACGGGCTTCCGACGTTCCCCTCCCCCTGGTACCAGATCGCGCCGCGGATCGCGACCGGGACGAGCGGCGCGATCATGCCGTTGTAGAGCGACGACGGGGCCACGGGCTGCACGGCGGGCTTCGTCGCGGCTTTGTCAAACGCGGCCTTCTCGCGCTCGTGCTGCGTGAAGACCTCCTTGAACTGCGGGTTCCCCTCGAGGACCGGGCGCGAGGTCCACGCCTGCGCCCGGGTGGCGCCGACGGACGAGTGGATCAGGCCGATCGGCACGTTCAGCGCCCGCTGCAGGTCGCGGCCGAAGAAGTAGCCCACGGCCGAGAACGTCGAGATCGTCTTGGGCGTGCACTCCTGCCAGGTCCCCTCGACGTCCGTCTGAGGCGTCTCCGCCTCCTTGCGGGGCACGGTGAAGAGGCGGATCTTCGGGTAATTCGCGGCGGCGATCTCCTGGTCCGGATTCAGCGAGAGCCGGACCGACCAACCCATGTTCGACTGGCCCGAGCAGAGCCAGACTTCCCCGATCAGGACGTTCCGGATCGTGACGCTTTCCTTCGCCGAGACGCTCATCTCGACCGGGCCGCCCGCCTTCAGCGGGTCGAGCACGACCTTCCAGCGGCCGCCGGCGTCGGCGACCGCGCTCTTCTTCTGCGAGCCCAGCTGCACCGCGACGCTCTGGCCGGGCTCGGCCGTGCCCCAGACCGGCACGGGGGCGTCGCACTGGAGGACCATGTTGTCCCGGAAGAGGCCGTGGAGCTTGAGCGCCGCGGGCTTGCCCTCCGTAGGCTCGGCGGAGGGGGGCGGCGCCGCGACGGCCTGGAGAGAGACGAGGGCGAGGCAGATGATCGTTCTCATGGCGGTCCTCCATCCCCCTATTGCCCGGCGCGCGGGAATCCTTCCGCCTAATGTGGGGCGTAGGGCCCGGCAAAGCGGCTGCTGGAGAACGGGGAGCCCAGGAAGTCCCGCTCGGGGATGCCGGGCACGTCCACGGCCGTCGACGCCGTCGCCCCGGGGCGGAAGAGCGTGCCTAGCGTCCTCGGCGAACGGGGCCAGCACGTCGGCGCCTGCTCCAGCAGGGGGCTCTCCAGCGGAGCGACCACGTCGCCGGACTGCAGGCCCCCTTTCTCGAGCCACTCCTTCAGGCTGCGGCAGGCCGCCGTTCCCTGAAGAAGCGCCGGCTCGCCCTCCGCGAGCCAGGTGTTCCCCTCCAGGCGAAGCCCCTCGCCGACCTTCAAGCCCCAGGTGCCGGCCAGGTATGCCCCTTGCCGGGCGACGAAGACGTTGTTGAACACCTTCATGTCCCGGGTCTGCGCGCTGACGAGGGCGCAGGCCTTCGCGTCCTTCTCCGGGCGCACCACGACCAGGTTGTGGTGGATCCGCGAGTTGACGTTCCGGTCGCCGTGGTGTCCGACGGCGATCCCGCCGTATTCCCCGCGCCGGCCGTCGTGGACCGAGATGTTGAAGCGCACCACGTTGTCGCGGAACTCGTGGGGCGCGTCTTTGTAGGAGTACACGAGGTATCCCGCGCCGTCGTTGTCGTGGCTGTAGTTGTACTGCATCACGGACTCGACGACGCCCCCGTCGAGGTCGAAGCCGCCGCCGTCCACCGGCCGCTCGCCGGAGCGGTTCGCGTACGACTCGCAGTGCTGGATCACGACCTTCCGCGCGCAGTAGGTCCAGATCCCCACCGGCCCTCCGGTGTGGCTCCCGTTCCGCGCCCCGTTGTCGTGCGCGCAGCAGCGTTCGATGAGCGCGCCGTCGACGCTCCCGATCAGGATGCCGTTCCCGGAGTGATTGTCGTGCTTGTCGGGATCGCCGCGGATCCCGTAGACCTCGCAGCCGCGGACGGTGACCTCCGCGTGGGGATACTTCCAGGAGCCTCTCGGCTGCTCGTAGCCGTCGGACCAGATCCCGTAGTGGACGCCGTCGAAGACCCGGCACGACTCGATGAGCACGTCCCGGAAGCCGCTGTCGGACTTGTCCTCGGCCGCGCCCTCCACGCGGATCCCGGCCCGGCCGAATCCGGAGATCTCGAGGCGGGAGATCCGGATTCCGGATCGCTTGTCCCCGCCGGGCCTGGAATTCGTCACGCGCACGCCGCAGCCCGTCCCCGCGCCTTTGAGGATCAGGTTCCGGATCGTCACGCCGGAGTCCGAGACGACGATGCCGTCGCCCTTGCCCGCCAGGATCGTCGCGGGCCTGGCGCCGTCCGAGCTGATCTCGACGGGCCGCGACGGGTCCCCGCCCCCGGCGATCTTCACAGTCAGCGTTCCGTGGTACTCCCCGTCCGCCTGGAGGAGCAGCCGATCCCCGGGCTGAAGCTCGCCGATGCCCCACGTCGCCAGGTTGCTGTGAATGGGCACGACATGGACGGTCGCCGACTGACAGGAGGAGCCCAGGAGGATCGACAGGGCCAGCGCGCGCCGCAGCACGCTTACTGGGCTTTCAGCGCTTTCTCGGCGTCGAAATCGGCCCACTTCTCGCCTTCCTTGGGCGGCGGCGGCAGGGCCTCGAGGATCTCGCGGGTGTAGGCCTTGAGCGTGGCGCTGGGCTCGGGCGGCTTGGCTTTGCCGGAGTGGACGTTCGCGGCCAGGGTGAGCAGGTCCTCGGCCGTCCCGCAGTAGACCTTGCTCATCGCGAGCTCGATCTTCCCCAGGCGCCACATGACGTCCTCCGGCTGGGCCGTCATGAAGAAGCGGTTGAGGTAGATCAGGGAGAGGGCCGCCTTGTCCGAGTCCTTGGCCTTCTGGTAGAAGACCGACACCGGCGACCCCACCGTCGCGTGGCGCAGCACCGCGTCGGGGTGCCACTCCGGCCCGGCGTTGAGGTCGATCTTGATCTTCTCGTAGGAGCACTTCCCTTTGATGTTCTTCTGGATCTTGATGATGATGACCTTCTTCTCGGTGCTGACCGCGTCGATGACGCCGCGCGCGATGACGTCCGATTCCTTGTGCACGCCCTTGAACGAGCTCAGCGCTTCGATGTAGGCCAGGGCCGGGACGGCCAGGGCCAGGAGCGCGGCGGGAACGAACAGTCGGCGGAGCTTCATCGTCGGTTCCTTATTGCTTGGGGGCGTCGATCGGGCGGCTCGAGTCCGGCAGCGCCTTGCCCGGGCGGACTTCCTTGCGGTGCTCGAAGGGGTCCGCGCTGGACCCCGCCGCCGAGGGCGCCGAGGCCGTCGACACCGCGGGCGCGGGCGCGTCGCCGGGGCCCATGGCCTTGGAGAACTTCAGGACCTGCTTCTCGGGGTCGGCCGCCGCGGCGACCGCCGGCGGCGGGCCCGCCGCGGGACGGATCAGAAGCGTCACCGGCGAGCCTTCCGCGGGAAGAAGGTTCTTGGCCGTCTCGATCTTGATCGTGCCCTCTTCGCGCATCGTGAGGCTGCTCTGCATCACGACCTCGTCCGTCACGGGATAAAGCGCGATCAGGGTCCCCGTGACGTCGGCGCCGTACTTGCCGTCCTTCGGGACCGATCCCGTAAACAGCCACTTGACCGGCGGCAGCGCCTTGCCGGTCTTCTTGTCGACCATCACGCTCTCGATGCGGATCTCGCGGGGCGGCGCATTGTTCGCCCCGGGGATCTCCAGGAACACTTCGCATTCCGGACCCGAGGCCAGCGGCTCCTCGCCGCGGCCGGGCTTGCCGGGCTTGAGGCCCAGCGATTCCAGCGCCTTGTGCACGTCGCTCGGCATCACGTC
>Ga0310812_10000103_pt1 | contig 39133 bp, 38 predicted proteins | sample NN3metagenome_FD_205747 | JGI IMG/M metagenome (GOLD analysis project Ga0310812, IMG submission 205747) | Soil microbial communities from experimental microcosm in Duke University, North Carolina, United States - NN3 | ecosystem: Engineered > Artificial ecosystem > Soil microcosm > Unclassified...
GGCGGTGAGCGCGGGCCCCGCGCCCGCGTGGGGCACGTGCCGGAGCTTGATGCCGGCGGCGTGGGAGAGGAGCTCCATCGCCATGTGGAGCGTGCCGTAGATGCCGGAGGACGAGTACGAGATCTGCCCGGGACGCTGCCGCGCGTCGTCGATGAAGTCCTTCGCGCTCTTCCACGGGCTCTCCGTGCGGACCACCAGCACGGTGGGATCGGCAGAGATCAGCGCGATCGGCGTCAACTGGTCCACCGTGTAGGCGCGCGGGCGTCCGAAGAGCTTGTCCGCCTCGGGAATGATCGAGATGCTCGACAGCGCCAGGAGCAGCGTGTAGCCATCGGGCTTGCTCGTGGCCGCGAACTGCATGCCCACCGCGCCGGCCGCGCCCGTCTTGTTGACCACGCCCACCGGCTGCTTGAGCGTGCGCTCCATCGCAGCGGCCACCGGGCGCGCGGTGAGATCGGCCACGCCGCCCGGCGGGAACGGCACGACCATGGTGATGGGCCGCGAGGGATACGCGTCCTGGGCGAGGGCGAGACCCGCCATGCCCAGGAGACCGACAGCCAGCGCGAGGGCGATCCGGAATCGACTCACGGGGCGTCTCCTTTCTCTGCGAGCGCGAGGCGCTCGCGCCAGTCGAGGCCGCGCGCGATCCAGGCGCGCAGGCCCAGGAGGAGCAGGGCCGCCCCCACCGCCAGCAGCACGGCGGCGATGGGGCGGGCGACGAAGATGGCGTAGTGGCCGTCGGACATCGCGAGCGACTGGCGCAGGCTCATCTCGAGCAGCGGGGCGAGGATGGCGCCCAGCACGATCGGCGCGGTCTCGAAGTCGAGCTTGCGCAGGAGCCAGCCCAGCACTCCCATGGTGACCGCGATCCACACGTCGACCACGCTTCCGTTCACCGCGTAGACGCCCACCACGCAGAACACGAGAATGGCGGGATAGAGGAGCCCGTAGGGAATCCGCAGCACGTTCACGAAGAGGCCAACCATGGGCAGGTTGAGCATCAGCAGCATCACGTTGCCCACGTACATCGAGGCGATGAAGCCCCAGAAGAGGGCGGGCTGCTGCTGGATGAGCAGCGGCCCCGGCGACACGCCATGCACCATCAGGGCGGCGAGCATGACCGCCGGGATCGGGCCGGACGGCACACCGAGGGCGAGCATCGGCACGAAGGCGCCCGAGGTAGCCGAGTTGTTGGCGGATTCGGGGCCGGCGACGCCCGCCACCGCGCCATGGCCGAATTCCTCCGGATGCCGCGAGAGGCGGCGCTCCACCGCGTACGAGACGAAGCTGGAGATGATGTGCGCCGAGCCGGGCACGATGCCGATGAGAAAGCCCAGGACGGTGCCGCGGCCGATCGGCGCCATCGAGTCCCGCCACTCCTGCCGCGAAGGCAGGAGCTCGCGGAGCTTCGGCTTCTGCACCTTCGGCGGCGTCGGCTGCCCGGCGCTCGCCAGCACCTCGGCGAGGCCGAAGAGCCCGACGGCCAGCGGCACCACGCCGATGCCGTCCCCCAGCTCGACCACCCCGTAGGCGAAGCGGAAATAGCCCGACATGGGATCGATGCCGACCATGCCGAGCATCAGGCCGAGCGCGGCCATCGCGAGGGACTTCAGCATGGAGCCGCCGCTCATGTAGGCGAGCACCAGCAGTCCGAGCAGGAGCAGGGCGAAGTTCTCCGGCGGGCCCAGGCGAAGGGCGAAGGTCGCCAGCGGCGGGGCGAGGAGCATCAGCGCCACCACCGAGACCGTCCCCGCGACGAACGAGCCCACCGCGGCGATGGCCAGGGCGGCGCCGGCCCGCCCCTTGCGCGCCATCGCATAGCCGTCGATGCAGGTCATCACCGACGCGGCCTCGCCAGGGATGCGCATGAGGATCGACGTCGTCGAGCCGCCGTACATGGCGCCGTAGTAGATGCCGGCGAGCAGCACGATGGCCCGTGTCGCGTCGAGGCCGAACGTCGCGGGCAGGAGCAGGCTGATGCCGGCGAGCGGGCCCACGCCGGGCAGCACGCCCACGAGCGTCCCGATCACGCACCCCGCAAAGGCGTACAGGAGGATCGGCGGCTGCAGCGCGACGCCGAAGCCCAGCGCCAGGTTCTGGAGCGTCTCGAGCACGCCGTCAGAACCCGAGCGGTCCCACCGGCAGCGGGACCTTGAGGAGCGTGTTGAAGAGGTAGAACGAGCCCCACGCCATGCCCACCGCGAAGGCGACGGTTGGGACGAGACCGCGGCGCTCGACCGCGCCCACCAGGAAGAGGAGAGCGACGAGCACGCTCGGCCGGTAGCCGAGCCGCTCGAGCCCGAAGGTGAGGAACGCGCCGGCCGCCACGATCACGAGGGCGCGGGGCGTCTCCCGCCAGTCCACGTCGACGAGGCGCGTGGCGCGGCCGCCGACCGCCACGATCGCGAGGCCGAGTCCCAGGGCGACGAGGGCGAGCGCGGCTGGAAACGCCCCCGGGCCGGGCTCGTGCCAGCTCCCGAGCGGCAGGCGGCGGCATTCCCACAGCACCCAGAGCGCGAGGAGCGCAAGCCCCCCGCCCCCGGCGCGATCAATCGTCATCGTCTATCCGCCCGGCTCGCCTTAGTATGTCGCGCGGCCGCCGGAGAGGTCGTACACCGCGCCGGTGCTGAACGAGCAATCGTCGGAGGCGAGCCATGCCACCAGCGCCGCCACCTCCTCCGGGCGCCCCACGCGGCCCATGGGGATCTTGGAGACCAGGAGATCCACCGTGCTCCGCTCCATCTGCTGGAGCAGCTCGGTGCCGATCACCGCCGGCGCCACCGCGTTGACGAGGATGCCCCGCGTGGCGACCTCCTTCGCGACCGCCTTGGTGAGGCCGATGACGCCGGCCTTGGCGGTGGAGTACGGGACCAGGGTGGGATTGCCTTCCTTGCCGGCGATCGAGGCGATGTTGATGATGCGCCCGCTCTCCTGCCCGAGCATGACCTTGATGGCGGCGCGGCAGCCATAGAACACGCTGGCGAGGTCGACGTCGATGACGCGCGCCCAGTCCTCGTCGCTGAGCTCCCAGATGGGAAACGAGCGCCCGGTGATGCCCGCGTTGTTCACGAGGACGTCGAGCCGTCCCCAGCGGCGGACGACGGCCGCCACCGCGGCGTCGATCTCGGCCGAGCGCGTGACGTCGGCGGCGAGGGCCATGGCCTCGAGGCCGAGCGTCTCGGCGGCCGCCTCGGCGCCCGCGCGGTCGAGATCCAGCACCGCCACCCGCGCGCCGTCGGTGGCCAGCCGGCGGGCGATGGCGAGCCCGATGCCGCGGGCGGCGCCGGTGACGAGAGCGGTGCGGCCGGTCAGGGACACGGGCGGCCTCCTAGTACACGGGCGGCGCGTAGATCGTGAGGCAGAACAGCGGCGCCGCGCCGGGATTCTCCACGTGGTGTGGGGTGCCCGCGGGAATCATGACGCAGGCCCCAGCGCCGGCGTCGCTCTCCACGTCGCCCACGCGCACCCGCGCGCGCCCCTCGATCACGTAGATGATCTGATCCCCTGCGTGGGTCTCCTCCGGCCCGGCGTCCTCGCCGGGCTCGATCGTCATGACCGCGGTCTGGCTCCGCCCCGTGTCCTGCAGGATCTCGAAGTACTGCCCGCGGAAGCGTCGCGTGTCGATCACGCCGCCGCCCGCTCGCTCCAACGGACTCATGGCGATCCTCCCGGGGCGAGCGCCGCGCTTGCCTGCGTCCAGGCCTGGGTGCGTCGGGTGACGCCCTTCATGGCGATCCAGTAGAGAAGCCGCACGCCCAGCCCGATGGCGATGATGAGCACGGACATGGCGGCGGCCTGGGCGGTGTCGCCCGCGTCGTCCATGAGGAGCACCGCGACCGCGGCCAGTTCCGTCCCCGGCGCGACGAGGAACACCACCGCCGAGAGGGTGACCATCGCGTTCAGGAAGAAGTACATGCTGATGGCCACGATCGAGGGCAGCGCCATCGGGACGGTGACGCGCCAGAACGTGCGGTAGAACGGCACTCCGAGCGAGGCGGACACGTTCTCGAACTCGGCGTCCATCTGCTTGAGCGAGGCGGTGGCGGTGAGAAACCCGACCGTGAAGTAGTGGACCACGTTCGAGACGATGAGGATGGCGAGCGTGCCGTAGAGCCGGTTGAGCGGGCTGTCCGGCGCGTTGAACGTGAAGATGTAGGCGAGGCCCAGCACCATGCCCGGGATGGAGACGGGCAGAATCGACAGAAGATAGAGGGGCCCACTTGCCGCCGTGCGGCACTTCTCCACCACGTACGCGCCCCCGAAGGTCAGCACCGTACCGACCAGCGCGGTCCACAGCGCCACGTGGAGGCTGTTCCAGAGGGGCGTATAGCCGCCCACCGTATCGAACGCGTAGTGCTTGAGCGTGAGCCCCATGTTGTAGGGCCAGCGGTGCACCAGCGAGGCGATCAGGATCACCACGTAGATGCCCCCGATCACGAGGGCGATGAACCCGCAGTAGACGGTGGCGAGCCCGTCGGTGAGCGCCGCGCGCGTGGGGATCAACGGCCGGGACGAGGCGGTCACGAGCGCGTACTGACGGCGCTGGACGAGACGGTCGACCACGAAGGCCAGCAGCGCGGGGATCAACAGGACCACGGACACCGTGGCGCCCATGGTGAAGTTCTGCTGGCCCGACACCTGGTTGTAGATCTCGGTGGCCATCACGGAGAACTTGCCCCCGATCACCTTGGGCGCGCCGAAGTCGGTGATGACGGTGGTGAACACCACGAAGCAGGCGCTCACCAGCCCGAACTTGACGCCGGGGAGGGTCACGGTGAAAAAGGTCTTCGTGCGCGAGGCCCCGAGTGTCCGGGCCGCGTCGTAGAGCCGCGCGTCGGTGGCAGACAGGGCCGCGATGAGGATCAGCAGCGCGTGGGGGAAGCAGTAGAACACCTCGGCGAACACGATCCCCTTGGCGCCGTAGATCCCCACGTTCCAGCCGGTGGCGCGGGTGAAGATGCCGTTGTTCCCGAACACGTAGACGAACGCGAACGCCTGCACCAGCGACGGCGCGAAGATCGGCAGCATCGCGAGCATGCGGAAGAGGCCCTTGGCCGGCATCTGCGTCCGGGTGAGCGCATAGGCGTAGCCGAACGCCAGCGCCACCGTCAGCGCCATCGACAGCAGCGCGACGGAAAGGCTGTTCGTGATGGAGGCGGCGATCGCCGGCGTGCCGAAGTAGCGGACGTAGTTGGCGAGCCCGATCCAGCGCCCGTCGTTGCCGAGCAGGCTCCGCCAGATGATCTTCGCCATGGGCAGCAGAATGAAGAGGTAGAGGATGGCGCTGAAGCCCGCGACCAGGGCCCAGCGAACGGCATCCTCCCTGCCGAACCGGTGACGGACCGTCCGGTCGGGAATGGCCGCGCCGGCGTCCGTGGAGAAGACGCCCACCTCCTAGCCCTCCGCCGGGAACACGCGCAGCGCCTCGGGCCGCAGCGCGAGGTCCAGCTCGCCGCCTTCCTTCACGCCCAGCTCGGCGAAGGCGTTGGCCGCCACGTCGCACTCGAGCACCACCCCGGGCTCGCCAGGCAGCACGAGGGCCAGGCGGGTGAAGGAGCCGAGGAACTGGACGGCGCGGATGCGCGTGGTCAGGCTGTTGACGGCGCCGCGAGCCGTCGGTCCCACCACGATCTCCTCGGGCCGGATGGCGAGCGTCACCGAGGCGCCCGGCATGATCGGCCCATCCGTGCCGCCCACCGGCACGTACCGGAGCTTCACCGGGCCCAGGCGCGCCGAGCCCGGCGTCGGGCCGGCCACCGCGGTGAGGAAGTTCATCTGGCCCACGAAGCGCGCCACGAAGGCGGACCGCGGCCGGGTGTACACCTCGTGAGGCGGTCCCACCTGCTCGACGACGCCGTGATTCATCACCACGATGCGGTCGGCCATGGCGAGCGCCTCTTCCTGATCGTGCGTGACCATGATCGTGGTGATGCCGAGCCGGCGCTGCAACGCCCGGATCTCGTGGCGCAGGGCCTGACGCACGCGCGCATCGAGCGCGGAGAGCGGCTCGTCGAGCAGCAGCAGCGCCGGCGAGGGCGCGAGGGCGCGGCAGAGGGCGATGCGCTGCTGCTCGCCGCCGGAGAGCTGCGCGGGATACTTGTCGCGGTGGCGGCGCAGGCCAACCAGCTCCAGCAGCTCGTCGATCTTGCGATTGATCTCCGCGCGAGGGATTCGGCGCGTCTCCAGCCCGTACCCGATGTTCCGCGCAACGGTGAGATTGGGAAAGAGAGCGTAGGACTGAAACACAATGCCGTAGTTCCGCTCGGCCGGCGGCAGCGTGGAGACGTCGCGGCCCGCCATCATCACTGCACCGGCATTTTGCCGCTCGAGCCCCGCGATGATGCGGAGGAGGGTCGTCTTCCCGCAGCCCGAGGGACCCAGGAAACACACGAACTCGCCGGGATCCACCGAGAGGCTCACGCCCCGGAGGGCGATGAACACGCCGAACCTTTTGGCGATGCCCTCCAGCGCAACCGCGGCGGGACGGGTGGGCTCAGCCATGCTGCGCCACCACCTCGAGAAGCCCCGCGCCGTAGCGCTCGGCCTTGTGGCGGCCGATCCCGTGGACGAGGAGCAGGTCGTCGAGCGTGCGGGGCTTGAGGAGCGCGACATCGCGCAGCGTCCGGTCGCTCGCCACCATGAAGGGCGCGATGCCCTCCGCCCGGGCCAGGCCGAGCCGATGCCGGCGCAGCGCCTCGAACAGCGGCTCGGCGGCCGCGGCCGCGATCGGATCGTCCGGCACGGAAGCGCGTCCCGCCGCACTGACGCTCCGCCGCGCGCCGCCGTCACGCCGCGGCGCTCTCGCACCCGACGGCGGCAGCAAGAGCCGCGCGGGGCGCTCGCCCTTCATCACCGCGCGGCCCTCGTCCGTGAGCACCACCACCGGACGATCGCCGCCCGTGAAGCTCACCCACCCCGCGGCCACGCACCGCCGCAGCACCGCGACCAGCCAGGCCTCCTCGTGCTCGCGCAGATTGCCGAACGTCGGCACGCGGGTGAGGCCGGCCCCCTCGAGCCGCGGCTCGGCCTCGCCGCGGATCAGCTTCACCGCGGTGCCGAGGCCGAAGCGGCCGTGGACGCGGGCCACGCCGGACAGGACTTTCCGGATGATGAGAGAGGTGGCTTCCGCGTCGTGCTCGCCTGCGCCGTCGCCGTCGTCCGATGCCAGCGCCACGCACACGTCGCAGCGCCCGCAGCCGTGCAGGGTCTCCGCCTCGTCGCCGAAGTAGCGGAGGATGGCGTCGTGCCGGCACGAGCCGCCCTCGGCCCAGCGCACGAGCTCCAGAAAGAGCCCCCACTTGTGCTCGACCACCTCCGGGTGGGGCGGCGACGCGCCCTCGCTGCCGCGCTCGAGCAACGCGCGCCGCAGCGGCAAGTCGCGCGCGGACATGAGAAGCAGCCCCACCGCGGGGGCGCCGTCGCGACCCGCGCGCCCGACTTCCTGGTAGTAGGCTTCGATCGAGCCCGGCGGCGCCAGATGGATCACCGCGCGCACGTCCGGCCGGTCGATGCCCATCCCGAAGGCGTTGGTGGCGACCACGAGCTCCGCCCGACCTTCCGCGAAGGCCCGCTGCGCGCGCTCGCGCGCGGCGCCGGCGAGCCCGGCGTGGTAGACCTCGGCGCGCCAGCCCAGCCCGGCGAGCCGCTCTGCTTCCTCCTCCGCGCTCTTGCGCGTGGGCGCGTAGACGATCCCCGTTCCCCGCCCCGCGCGCGGGCGACCCAGCATCTCGGCGAGAACGCGATCGACGTGGGCGCTACGCTCGCGGGCGCCCCCGACCGTGAGGGCACGCAGGCCCAGGTTCGGCCGAGCGAAGCCGCGCACCATCTGGCGCGTGTCGGCGGGCAGGCCGAGCCGCGCGAGGATCTCGTCCCGCACCACCGGGGTCGCGGTGGCGGTGCACGCGAGCACGGCGGCGCGCGGCAGGTCGGCGAGGAGACCGCCGATCTCGAGGTACTCCGGACGGAAATCGTGGCCCCACTCGCTGATGCAGTGGGCCTCGTCCACCGCCACCAGCGGGCAGCCGAGATCCCGCACGAGGCCACGGAATCCGGGGAAGGCCAAGCGCTCGGGCGCCACGTAGGCGAGACGGAACGCGCCCGAGGCCAGACCCCGCATGCGGGCGCGAAGCTCGTCGGGAGTCAGGGTGGCGGCCAGGTAGGTCGCGGGCACCCCGCGCGCGACGAGCGCCGCAACCTGATCGTGCATGAGGGACACCAGCGGCGAGATCACCAGGCTCGTGGCGGGAAGGAGCGCGGCGGGAAGCTGATAGATCAGGCTCTTCCCGCCGCCGGTGGGGGCGACGAGGAGCAGCCGCCCCTCGGCCAGCAGCGCCTGGATGGCCTCGCGCTGGCCGGGGCGGAACGTGGTGTAGCCCAGTCGCGCGAGCCCGGCCGAGAGATCGAGCGCGGCGGCCGACCCGCGAAGGGACGAGGCGGTCGCCGCGCCCGGCATCAGGCTATTTCGCGTACCGCTTGCTCCACTCGGCGAGGATGCGATCGCGGTTCTTCGCGGACCATTCGAAGTCGTTGGGGTACACCACCTTGCTGATGTCCTTCGGCAGACCTTCGGGGACGGGGAAGCCGGCCACGCCCACCGCCGCGAAGAATTTCGCGTAAAGCGCCATCGCTTCATCGCTCACCGCCCAGTCGAGGAACTCCTTGGCGGCCGGGCTCTTCGCGCCCTTCTTGGTGAGGGCGTTGGCTTCCATCTCGTAGCCCGAGCCCTCCTTGGGCAGCACCATCTCGACCGGGCTCCCCTTCTTCTTCATCTCGAGCGCGACATACTCGAACGAGACGCCGACGGCGCGCTCGCCCGCTGCCGCATCCTTGCAGGGCTTGGAGCCGGACTTGGTGTACTCGGCGATGTTGGTGTTCAAGGCGTCCAGGTATTTCCACCCGTCCGCCTCGCCCATGCGCTGCAGGATCGACGCGACGGAGAGGTAGCCGGTGCCGGAGCTGGCCGGGTTCGGCATCACCACGTGGCCCTTGTACACGGGCTTGGTGAGATCGGCCCAGGATTCGGGCTTGGGAAGATTGTTCTTCTTGCCGACGTCGGTGTTGTAGCAGAAGGCCGACATGTAGATGTCGATGCCCACCCAGGACGGCGGGTTGGCCTTGTCGCGGAACAGCGGCTGGATGCGCTCGAGCCCCTTGGGCGCGTAGGGCTCGAGGAGCCCCGCGTGCTTGAACACGAGCAGGTTGGTGGCGGCCACGCCCCAGATGAGGTCGGCCTGCATGTTGTCCTTCTCGGCCATGAACCGGGCCGCGATGTCGCCGGTGGACAGCCGCAGCATCTTGACGTCCAGGTTCGGGTGGGACTTGTTCAACGCCTTCATGTACTCCGTGACCTGCTCGTTCTCGATCGCGGTGTACACCACCACCGTCTGCTTCTGGGCGAACGCGGGGACGGTGAGGAGCGCCGTGACGGCGACTGCGAGCACGGCGACCATCCAGCTGCGCTTCAGCATGCGGGCCTCCTTGGGCTGGTCCGGGCGGTAGTTGGGCTGCCAGAGACTACCATACCCATCGCGCGTTACTGGGCCATGAAGCCGCCGTCCACGATCATCTCGGCGCCCGTCATGAACGCCGACTCATCGGAGGCGAGGAAGAGCGCGGCGTACGCGATATCGCGGGGCTGGCCGATGCGACCCAGCGGGATGCCGGTCTTGAACTCGGCCCGCAGCTCGTCGGTGAGGTACGGCGCCTGCAGCGGCGTCTCGACGATCCCCGGGTGGATCACGTTGCAGCGAATGCCGTCCTTGGCGAACTGGATGGCCAGGGACTTGTTCAGCGAGATGAGCGCGCCCTTGGCCGCGGTGTAGGCATCCTGGGCGCGGGTGAAGCCGGCCAGCGCGGAGACCGAGCCCACCAGGATGATGGAGCCCCCGCCCGCCGCCCGCAGCTGCGGGATGCCGTACTTGGTGACCCAGAACACGGACTTGAGATTGATGCCGATGACGCGGTCCCACTGCGCGCCGTCGGTTTCCAGCACCGAGCGGTCCTTGTCCTTCCACAGGACGCCGGCGTTGTTGTAGAGCACGTGGAGGGCGCCGAAGGCGCGCACGCCTTCCTCGACCATACCTTTGACATCGGACTCGGACGAGACGTCGCCCACCGCGGCTACCGCCTGGCCGCCCGCCTTCTCCACGAGGGCGACCGTTTCCTTCGCTGCCTTGTCGTTGATGTCGCAGACGACGATGCGCGCGCCCTCGCTGGCGAACAGCGTCGAGGCCTCGCGGCCCATGCCCATGCCGGCGCCCGTGATGAGCGCGACCTTCCCGTTCAGTCTTGCTGGCATTCCTCGCTCTCCCGTAAGATTCACCGTCCAGTCGCTTCGCGACCGGGACTAAGTGATATACGGTCGCCCCAAGGGCGACCTCTAGGCGGTCAGATTCGCTCGAAGTGGCGCATCAGCTCCCAGTCCGTGACGACCTGGTCGAACGCCTGCTGCTCCAGCCGGCCCAGGCGCAGGTAGTGCTCCACCACCTTGGCCCCGAAGGCCTCGCGCGCGACACGCGAGCCCTCCAGCGTGTCGAGCGCCTCGCGGAAGGTCTTGGGCACCTGCGGAAGCCTGGGGTCCTCGTAGGCGTTCCCGGTGTAGAGTCGCGGGGCCTTCAGTCGCTTCTCCACGCCGTGGAGCCCGGCAGCGATGGTCGCGGCGAACGCCAGATACGGGTTGGCGTCGGCACCGGGGATACGGTTCTCCACCCGGAAGCTCGAACCCTCGCCGCAGATGCGGAAGCCGCACGTGCGATTGTCCCAGCCCGCGGCGATGCGCGTGGGGGCGAAGGTGCCCGCCTGATAGCGCCGGTACGAGTTGATGGTGGGCGCGTAGAAGAGCGCAAGGTCGCGCGCCATGGCCATCTGCCCGGCCAGCCACTGCTGGAAGAGGGGACTCCCCTCGCGGGCGCGCCCGGGGAACAGCGCCTTGCCGTTCCGGCGATCCCACAGCGAGGAGTGCACGTGGCAGGACGAGCCCGCCGCCGCCATGTCGTACTTGGCCATGAAGGTGATGGACACGCCCTGCTGCCAGGCGATCTCCTTCACGCCGTGCTTGTAGAGGACGTGGCGATCCGCCATCTCGAGCGCGGGGGCGTAGCGGAGATTGATCTCCTCCTGCCCCTTCCCCCACTCACCCTTCGAGAACTCCACCGGCACGCCCGCCCCTTCCATCCCATTGCGAATGGCCTGAACGAGGCCTTCCTCCTTGGTGGTCTGAAGGATGTGGTAGTCCTCGAAGTAGCCGGACACCGGCGTGAGCCCGTGGAATCGCTTGGCCCGCGCCTCGTCGAAGGACTCGCGGAACAGGTAGAGCTCGAGCTCGGACGCGGTGTTCACGACGTAGCCGGCCTTGGCCGCGCGCTCCACCTGCCGTCTTAGCACCCAGCGCGGCGCCTCCTCGATGGGCTCGCCCTCCTCGGTGTAGACGTCGCAGAAGACGAGCGCGGTCCCCTTGAGCCAGGGGATGCGGCGCCACGTGTCGAGATCCGGCACGAGCTTCATGTCGCCGTAGCCGCGCTCCCACGAGGTGAGCGTGAAGCCGGGCAAGGGCTCCATCTCCATGTCCACGGTGAAGAGGTAGATGCAGGCGTGAACGCCATCGCCGAGCACGTGATCCAGGAAGTAGCGACCGACCACTCGCTTGCCCATCAGCCGCCCGAGGTGGTCGGGAAATACGGTGAGGACGGTGTCGATCTCCCCCTTGCGGATCAGCGACTCGAGCTCGGCGGCTTCCGAGGTCCTCGCGGGCGTTGGCTTTTTCAAAACGGGGGGATTCTAGCGGGCTTCACCGAAGGCGGCAAGCCACTCAGGCCGGTCGACAGCTGGAGACCCCCATCGCCTGCACGATGTCGCCGATGGCGGCGAGCACGCCCCGCATCTCCTCTTCGCCGAGACGCCCGATGCAGCCGATGCGGAAGCTGTCGGCCACGGTGAGCTTGCCCGGGTAGATCACGTAGCCCCGCTCGGCGAGCCGGTCATAGAGGGTTTGGAAGTGGAACCTCGGATCGACCGGCATCCGGACGGTCACGATGATGGGGGCCTGGATGGCGTCGGACAGCAGGGTCTCGAAGCCCATGGCGCGGAGGCCGCCCACCAGGATGCCGCAGTTGCGGGCATAGCGCGCCCCGCGACCTTCCACGCCGCCCTCGGCGGCATGCTCGGCGAGGGCCTGGTCGAGCGCGGCGATCACGTGGGTGGGCGGCGTGAAGCGCCACTGGCCCGTCTTCTCCATCGCGACCCACTGATCGTGGAGGTCGAGGGAGAGCGAGCCGCACTGCCCCTTGGCCGCTTCCAGCGCGGTCTGCCGCAGGATGGCGAATCCCATGCCGGGCACGCCCTCCAGACATTTGTTCGCCGAGGCGACCACGGCGTCGAAGGGGACGCGGCGCGCGTCCAGGGGCAGCGCCCCGAAGGCGCTCATCGAGTCGAGCAGCAGCCGGCGGCCGCGGCGCGCGATCACCGCCGCGAGCTCGCCCACGGGATTCAGCACGCCGGAGGTGGTCTCGCAGTGCACGAGGGCCACGTGGGTGATGGCCGAATCCGCGGCCAGGGCGGCGTCGACCGCCGCCGGATCCACCGCGCGGTCTTCCGGCACCTCGAGCTCCACGAACGCGCGGCGGTGGTACTGGCACATGCGGAGCATGCGCTTGCCGTAGGCGCCGTTGACGAGCACGAGCAGCTTGCCGGCGGGCGGCACGAGCGTCGCCAGCATGGCCTCCACGATGAACGTGCCGCTCCCCTGCAGCGGCACGCACACGTGCGTCCCCTGCCCGCCCGCCAGGGCGACCAGCCGCTCGCGCACCCGCGCGTTCAGCGCCATGAAGGCGGGATCGCGGGAGCCCCAGTCCCGCAGCATCGCCTGCTTGGTCGTGATCGAGGTCGTGAGCGGCCCCGGGGTGAGGAGGAACGGCTCGGTACGGCGATCGATCATGGGACGGCGTCTCCTCTGAGTGTCGCGGCTAGCTCTTCACGCGCGCGGCGGCGGGGTCGTAGGGCGCGCGGAGGCTCCCGCGCGCGGCGAAGCGCCGGTCGGCGATCTCGAGCTCGAACTTGGCGTCGGCGATCACGCGTGGATCGGCGGCGCCCGGAATCTCCACGTAGCCCATCGCCACCGCGCGGCCGATGGTGTGGCCGTAGGCCGCGGAGGTGACGGAGCCGACGATGCGGCCGTCGTGATGGATGGGCTCGTCGCCCCAGGGCAGCGCGTCCGGGTCGTCCAGCACGAAGGTGATGAGCCGCTTGCCGAGCGGCTGGTCGCGCTGCCGCAGGAGCGCCTCGCGTCCGATGAAGCCGCCGCGCTTGTCCCATGCCACGGTGAACGCGAGGCCGGCCTCGAGCGGCGTATCGTCGCTGGTCAATTCGTGGCCCCAGGCGCGGTAGGCCTTCTCCATCCGCAGCGAGTCCATCGCGTAGTACCCGGCGTCGCGGAGCCCGTGCATCGCGCCGGCGCCCACCAGCGCCTCGTACACTGCGGCGGCGAACTCCACCGGCACATACAGCTCCCAGCCGAGCTCACCGACATACGTGATGCGGGCGGCGCGCACCGGCGCGCCCCCGATCGCGAGGCGCGTCAGCGTGCCGAAGGGGCACGTGGCCCCGTCCAGCGCGGCGCCGGAGACGGCCTCGAGCAGCGCCCGCGAGCGAGGGCCCATCAGCCCGAGCACGACCCAGGCGCCGCTCACGTCGGTGAGGGTGACCCCCTCCCCCTCGCCGATATGGCGCCGGATCCAGTGGGCGTCGCGCGTGATCTGCGCCGCGCCGGTGAGGATCTGGTAGTGGTCGTCGGCGAGCCGCGCCACCGTGAGGTCGCTCTCGTACCCGCCGCGCTCGTTGAGCATGCCGGTGTAGACGATGCGCCCCGGCGGCACCGCCACGTCATTGGTGCAGAGGCGCTGGAGCACCGCCTCCGCGTCGCGCCCCTGCAGGACGAGCTTGCCGAACGAGGTCTGGTCGAACACCGCCACCGCGTCCCGCGTGGCGCGGTGCTCGGCCGCGGCGTACGGAAACCAGTTCTGGCGCCCGAAGGAGTAGACCGCCTCGGGCGTGACGCCGACGGGCGCGAACCAGTTGGCCCGCTCCCACCCCATCTTCGAGCCGAAGCAGGCGCCCCGGGCGGCGAGGCGATCGTAGAGGGGCGAGCGGCGCAGCCCCCGGCCGCTCACCCACTCGCGATTGGGGAAGGCGATGAAGTAGTGCACGCCCACTCCCTCGCTCGCCCGCGTGCGCAGAAAGCCGGGATCGGCGTGGAATGGGGCGAAGCGACGGATGTCCGCGCGCGAGAGGTCCATCGGCGCCGCGTCTTCGACGATCCACTGGGCGAGGGCCCGTCCGGCGCCGCCCGCCGCGGCGATTCCGCCCGAGCAGAAACCGGCGCCCACGAAGTAGCGTCGCACCTCCGGCGCCTCGCCGAGGATGAAGTAATTGTCGGGCGTGAAGCTCTCCGGGCCATTCATCAGCAGGCGCACCGGGGCCGTCTCCAGCGCGGGCACGCGCTGGATGGCGTTCTTCATGAGGATCTCGAACTTGTCCCAGTCCTCGGGGAGTGTGCCGAAGGAGAAGTCGGCGGGAATGCCCTGCATGCCCCAGGGCTTGGCCCAGGGATCGAAGCCGCCCATCAGGATGCCGCCCACCTCTTCCTTGAAGTAGATGTGTCCGTCGGGGTCGCGCATGACGGGCAAATCCGCGGCGACCCCGGCGATGGGCTCGGTCACCATGTACATGTGCTCGCAGGCGTGCAGCGGCACGGTGACGCCGCTCATGCGCCCGAGCTCGCGCGCCCAGATGCCCGCGCAGTTCACCACGATGTCGGTGGCAATGGCGCCCTCGGAGGTCTCGACACCTGCCGCCGCGCCGGCGCGAAGGGTGACGCCGGTCACGCGGACCTTCTCCAGCACCCGGGCCCCGCCGGCGCGCGCGCCCGCGGCCAGCGCCTGGGTGATGTCGGCGGGGTTGCCCTTGCCGTCGCTGGGAATCCACACCGCGCCCACCAGGTCGTCGGTGCGCAGCATGGGATAGCGGCGCTTCGCCTCGTCGAGGCCGATCTCGTGTGCCTCGATGCCGAAGCCGCGCGCCATCGCCGCGTTACGGCGGAGCTGGATCATCCGCTCCTCCGTGCGCGCGACGGAGAGGCTGCCGCAGCGGCGGAAGCCGGTGGCCTTGCCCGTCTCGGCTTCCAGGCGCTCGTAGAGCTCGGCGCTGTAGCGGATGAGGCGGGTGAAATTCGCGGTGGAGCGCAGCTGCCCCACGAGCCCGGCGGCGTGCCATGTCGTCCCGCCGGAAAGACTCCCCTGCTCGAGAAGGACGATCTCCCGCCAGCCCAGCCGCGTGAGGTGGTAGGCGACGGAGGTGCCGATGATCCCGCCGCCGATGATGACGGCGCGCGCGTGGCGGGGGACGGTCACGGAGCCCCGCTCAGGCCCAAGGCAAGGAGTAGGTCTTCACGTTGGTGAAGCTCTTCATCGCCTCGAGCACGCCCTCCTTGTAGCCCAGCCCCGAGTCCTTGATCCCCCCGAAGGGCGAGCTTTCGAGCCGATAGCCCGGCACCTCGCGGACGTTCACCGTACCGACCTCGAGCCCGTTGACGAAGCGCGTGATCCAGTCGAGGCGGTTCGTGCAGACCGCCGACGAAAGCCCGTACGGCGTCGAGTTGGCGATGCGGATGGCCTCCTCGACGTCGCCGAAGCGGATCACCGGGGCCACGGGGCCGAAGGTCTCGCGCGCCACCAGCTCGCAGTCGGCGGGAACCCGGTCCACCACGGTGGGGCTGTAGAGGGCCCCGCGGCGCTCGTGGCCATGGAGCAGCCGCGCGCCACGCCCGATCGCGTCGTCCACCAGGCCCTGGAAGCGGATGGCCGCCGCCTCGTCGATCACCGTGCCCATGTCCACCGTGGGGTCCATGGGGTCACCGTACCTGACGAGCCGCGTCTTCTCGACGAGGAGGTCCACGAAGCGCGCCGCCACCGACTCCTGGACGAGGATGCGCTTCACCGCGGTGCAGCGCTGGCCGGAGTTCTTGTACGCGCCCGACACCGCCAAGGACGACGCCTCTTGGAGATCGGCATCCTCCATTACGATGAGGGGATCGTTGCCGCCCAGCTCGAGCACGGCGCGGCGATATCCCATCCGGGCGGCGATGTACTTGCCCACCTCCACCCCGCCGGTAAAGGTGATCAGCTCGGCATCCGGGTTGGTGATGAGCTCGTCGGCGATCTCGCGCGGGTCGCCGGTCACGACGGACAGCACGGCCGGCGGCAGTCCCACCTCATAGAGGATGTCGGTCAGGAGCAGCGCGGTGAGCGGCGTCTTCTCCGAGGGCTTCAGCACCATGCGGTTGTTGGTGGCGATGGACGGCGCCACCTTGTGGGCGACCTGGTTCAGCGGGTGGTTGAAGGGCGTGATCGCGCTGATCGCCCGGAGGGGCTCGCGTTGCGTGTGAATGCGCCGGCGCCGACCCTGGGCGCTGATGTCGCAGGAAAAGGTCTGGCTGTCGTCGACCAGGGCGGCATGGGACGCGAACGTGAAGACGTCGCAAGCGCGGCCGACCTCGTAGAGCGTGTCTTTCTTGCAGAGGCCGGACTCCGCGGTGATGAGGTCGGCGATCTCCTCACGCCGGGAGGCCAGGCGCTCCGCGGTGCGGCTGAGGATCAGGGAGCGCTCGTGACGGGACAGCGGCGAGCGGAAGGCCCGGGCCGCCGCGAAGGCGCGCCGCACCTCGGCGACCGTCCCCTTGGGCACGGTGCCGACGAGCGCGTCGTTCCATGGGTTCTTGACCTCGATCACGCGCTCGCCCGAGCCCACGTGCTCCCCCGCGATGCGCATGCTCTCGCGGCGAACGTCGGCCATGGCGGCTCCTCAGGCGGCGTGGTTGAGCGCGACGTCGTAGATGTCGAAGTTCCGGAGCCGCGTGCCGGGGGCCAGCCCCGGCGCGGGCCGGCTCACGATCAGCGGGACTCGCTGCTCGCTGAGGCCGCCATGGGAGCGGAGCGGCGCATCCAGCCCCGAGAGGTCGTGCTTCGCCTCGGCGGTGCCGATCACCCAGTCCTTCCGCGACACCGCGACCACGTCGCCCATCCGGTCCTTCGGGAGCTCGAAGCGTCGGCACGCCTCGTCGCGATCGAGCACCACCTCCATGCCGGCGACCCCGCCGATCCGCGTCACCATGGCCCCCGCATCGACCCCGCCGGGCAGATGCACGGTAGCGAAGGAGCCCAGGGCGCCGTGGTGGACCACGTAGGGATCGGTGATGGGCAGGATCACGCGGGCGCGCCCCGCGCCGATCCACCCGTCAAGGACGTCCTGAAGGTAGATCACCTGCGGACGGCCCGCCGCGTCGGTCTTCCCGTTCATCCCGTGGTCGGCGGTCAGGGCCACGGTGGCGCCGAGGGCATCGAGACGCGCGAGATAGCCGTCCATCATCTGGTAGAACGCGTTGGCCTCCGGCGTCCCCGGCGCGTGCTTGTGCTGCACGTAGTCGGTGGTGGAGAGATAGACGAGGTCGGGCCGCCGGGTCTCCATGAGCTTGACACCCGCGGCGAACACGAACTCGGACAGCGCCGCGCTGTACACCGAGGGCACCGGCCGCCCGAGCCACGTCGCCGCGTCGTCGAGGCCGTGCTCGGCGCGCGTCGTCTCCGCCGCGCGCTCGGACGAGAAGCACGCCGCAGCGCGCTCGGGCCCGAGGCGCAGGCCCTCGCCGAGCAGGCGGCGCAGCTTGTCCTTCGCGGTGACCACTGCCACGGCGGCGCCGGCCTGGGAGAAGGCCGCGAGAATGGAGTCGGCGCGCAGATACTTGGGGTCGTTCATCATCACCTCGACCCCGGCATCCGCATCCCAGAAGTAGTTGCCGCAGATCCCGTGCACGGACGGGGGCGCGCCCGTCACGATGGAGAGGTTGTTGGGATTGGTGAAGCTCGGAATGACGCAGTCGGCGATTCGGTCCGTTCCCCTGCCGCGTGCCGCGGTGAGCCAGGGCGTGACGCCCGCCGCCGCGGCGCGCGCGAGGTAGTCGGGCTCGCACCCGTCCACGCAGACCACCACCAGAGGGCGGCGGGGCCACGCGTAGGTCCGGCCGTTCACGGTCAGCGAGCGCGGGGACTGACTCATCGAAGCCTCCTCGGAGCCCGGCAGGGCGCGCTCCGAGCATACAACAGCGGCGCCGGATGCCGACAGCGGCCCAGGAGGTTAGGTGAAGGTGAAGGGAACGGGCGGGACCAGCAGCACGAGCAGGACGAGACACAGCACGCCGACCGCATAGCGTCCCGGCGACAGCGGGGTGACGTCGTCGAGGGGCGGGCTGTGATGGAACCCGATGAGGATGGCGATCAATCCCGCGAACACGATCCAGTTGAGCGACCCCGAGATGACGCCCAGCGCGATCAGGGCCACGAAGGTGGCCAGCGACACCTTACGGTGCTGCGGCCCGAACAGCGCGTAAACGATGCGCCCGCCGTCGAGCTGCCCTACCGGAAAGAGGTTGAGCGCGGTGACGAAGAGGCCCACCCAGCCGGCGAGGGCGACTGGATGCACGAATACGTCCATGCCATCCGGAATCCGACCGAACATGAGCCAGGTCATGAGCCGCATGATGAGGGAGTCGCCGAACGCCATCGTGCCGCCCTCGGGAACCGCGGCGACGTGCGACCACGAGAGCCCCAGCCACAGCGCGGGGAGCGCGATGACCAGGCCGGCGAGCGGCCCCGCCGCGGCGATGTCGAACAGCGAGTTGCGGTCGCGCGCGGGTGAGCGCATGCGGATCACCGCGCCCAGGGTCCCGAAGAGGAACAGAGGCGGCGGCGCCGGGATGAAGTAGGGCAGGCTCACCGAGGCCCCGTAGGCGCGCGCGGTGAAATAGTGGCCGAACTCGTGGGTCCCCAGGATGGCGAGCAGCGTGAGCGCGAAGGGCAGGCCATCGAGGAGGCGCGCGGGCTCCACGACGGGATCGAAGGTCACCCAGGGAAAGGACCCGGCCACCATCGAGCCCGCCGCCAGCGTGGAGAGCAGGGTCAGGACGAACAGCGTGAGGTTGACCCCCGGGCGCGCGTGCTCGCCCACGTCGCCCAGCGGCAGCAGCTGAATCCAGGTGTGCCCGTTTTCACGGTTGATGAACGGGGCGTACCCATGCGGGCGGAGGCGGCTCTGGAGGAGATCGCACGCACGGCCCGGCTCCATGCGCAGCTCGCCGCCGAAGATGAAGGCGTTGCCGCGGGCCCCTTGCTCGCTGATCGCGAGCACGTCCTCCACGTTGCGGCGGGCGAGATCCTGCAGCACCAGGAGTCCCTCGGACGGCGCCGCCGGGAGCGGCCGCCGCCCGCTTCGCGTGAAGGGCCAGCGCGGCATCGCTTTCACGCTACCACAGCGCCACCGAGGCGACCATGCGGCGCGCGCCGGCAAGGCCCGCCTCGAGATAGACCGCGCCGAGGAGCGCCTCGAACGCGGTGGCGAGCACCGATTCCTTCCCCCCTCCGCCTGTCTGCTGCTCCCCGCGCCCGAGCCGGAGCTGGCCGCCGAGCCCCAGCGCCTCCGACCATCGCGCGAGGCTCGGGCCCGAGACGAGGGCGGCGCGGCGCGGCGTGAGCACGCCGACGGGGGCCTCGGGAGCGGCGGCGCAGAGCTGCTCGGCGACCACGAGGGCGAGGACGGCGTCACCGAGGAAGGCCAGCGCCTCGTTGTCGCGCGCGCCGGGATGCTCGTGGGCGAACGAGCGGTGGGTCAACGCTTCGAGGAGCCGCGTGCGGTCGCGGAAGGCGTGGCCGATCCGCGACTCGAGGGCGGCGAGCCCGTCCGCCGTGCCGGTCACCTAGCCGCGGTATTTCCGGAAGGCGAGCGTCGCGTTGGTGCCGCCGAAGCCGAACGCATTGCTGAGCGCGACCTCGACGTCCTGCTTGCGCGCCTGATTGGGCACATAGTCGAGATCGCAGTCCGGATCCGGCTTCTCGTAGTTGATGGTGGGAGGCAAGACCCCGTGGTGGATGGCCAGCGTGGTGGCGATCGCCTCGATGCCGCCCGCCGCGCCGAGGAGGTGCCCGGTCATGGACTTGGTGGACGACACCGGCACCCGCTTGGCGTGCTCACCGAACACGCGCTTGATCGCGAGAGTCTCGAACTTGTCATTGTACGGCGTGGACGTGCCGTGGGCGTTGATGTAGCCCACCGCGGACGGCTCGAGCCCGCCGTCCCGCAGCGCGGCCGCCATCGCGCGGGCGGCGCCGTCACCCTCGGGGTCGGGCGCGGTCATGTGATGCGCGTCGCCCGTCATGCCGTAGCCCACCACCTCCGCATAGATGCGCGCGTCGCGGCGCCGGGCGTGCTCGAGCGACTCCAGGATCACGAGGCCGCCGCCCTCACCGCACACGAAGCCGTCGCGCTCGGCGTCGAAGGGCCGTGACGCCTTGGTGGGCTCTTCGTTCCGGGTGGACATCGCCTTCATCTGGCAGAAGCCCGCAATGGTGAGGGGAATGATGATCGCCTCGGCTCCGCCCGCGATCATGACGTCCGCGTCTCCACGTTGAATGATGCGCGTGGCGTCGCCGATCGCGTGATTGCCGGTGGCGCAGGCGGTGACCACGGAGGAATTCGGGCCCCGCGCGCCGAAGCGCATGGAAATGAGCCCCGAGGCCATGTTGATGATGAGCATGGGAATGAAGAACGGCGACACCCGGTCCGGCCCCTTGTCGAGGAGCACCTTGTGGGATTCGAGCAGGGTGCTGATGCCTCCGATGCCCGAGCCCACGAGGACGCCGAAGCGATCGCCGTCCTCCTTCGCGGGGTCGAGCCCGGCGTCCTCCACCGCCATCACCGCGCAGGCCACGGCGTACTTCAGGTAGAGGTCCAGCTTGCGCTCGTCCTTCTTGTCGACGTACTTGAGCGCGTCGAAGCCCTTCACCTCGCCGGCGATCCGCGTGGGGAAGCCCTCGGAGTCGAAGCGGGTGATCGGCCCGATCCCGGATTTGCCCTGGGTGAGCGAGGCCCAGAACTCCTCCGCGGTGTTGCCGACGGGTGTCACCGCCCCCAGCCCGGTGATGACGACCCGCGTCCTCTCCACGGCGCTCACGGCGTGACGCTTAGACCTTTTCCTTGATGTAGCGGATGGCGTCGCCGACGGTGGTGATCTTCTCCGCGTCCTCGTCGGGGATCTCGAGGCCGAACTCCTCCTCGAAGGCCATGACGAGCTCGACGGTGTCGAGCGAGTCCGCGTTGAGATCCTCGATGAACTTCGCTTCCGGGACGACCTCGTCGGGGCGCACCCCGAGGTTGTCGCAGATGATCTCCTTCACCCGCTCGTCTACTGGCTTGGTCATCAACACCTCCTCATCGCACGCTGGTGTGCGTCTCCGTCCCGCCCGAATGCTCCGGTCCCACTGCCGGCCGTCCTCACATGTACAGTCCGCCGTTGACGTGGATCACCTGGCCGGTGATGTACCCGCCGCCCTCGCCGGCCAGGAACCGCACGACCTCGGCCACTTCCTTCGCCGTCCCGATCCGCTTGAGCGGGACCTGCTGCATCAGGGCCTCGCGGGCCTCGGCGGGAATCGCCGCCGCCATGTCCGTCTCGATGAGCCCCGGCGCCACCGCGTTCACCAGGATGTTCCAGTGCGCCAGCTCGCGCGCCGCCGCCTTGGTGAGCCCGATCACGCCCGCCTTCGCCGCCGAGTAATTCACCTGCCCCGGGTTCCCCATCGCCCCCGCCGTCGAGGAGATGTTGACGATGCGCCCGCTCTTCTGCCGCATCATCACCTTCCCCGCCGCCCGCGTCATGAGGAACACGCCGCGCAAGTTCGTGTCGAGCACCTCGTCCCAGTCGTCGTCCTTCATTCGGACGAGCAGCTGATCCCGCGTGATGCCCGCGTTGTTCACGAGGACGTCGATGCGCCCGAAGCGCTCCTTCGCCGCCTCGACGAGCCGATCCGCGTCCTCGCGTTTGGCCGCATCGGCTGCCACCGCGAGCGCGCTTGCGCCCAATCCTTCCAGCTCTTTCGCCGCACTCTCGAGCCGGCCCGGATCGCGGCCAGAGACTACCACGGAAGCCCCGTCATCTGCCAGCGAGCGGGCCACCGCCAGCCCAATTCCGCGCGTCCCGCCGGTGATCAGCGCCACCTTCCCGGCGAGGGGCTTGGCCTCGCTCATGCCGCGCCGGACCCGGCGAGGGCGGCAACCGCCTCATCCAGGGACGCCGCATCCTCCACGTTGTGCCCGCGGGCGCCGTCGAGGGTGCGCTTGAGCAGGCCGGCAAGCACACGCCCGGGTCCGACCTCCAGCCACACGTCTCCGCCCTCGCGGGCGAGCCGGGCGAGACAGTCCGTCCAGCGCACGGGGCTTGCCACCTGCCGCACGAGGAAGGGCTTGACCTCCTCCGCGGTGGTGGTGAGCCCGGCGTCGACGTTGCGCACCACCGGGATACGCGGCGGCGTGACCGTCACGCGCTCGAGCGCGGCGGCGAGGCGGTCGGCGGCCGGCTTCATGAGGGCGCAGTGAAAGGGCGCGCTCACCGGCAGCAGCATGCTCTTCTTGCCCCCGCGCTCCGCCGCGAGCTTCACCGCGCGCTCGACCGCCCCGCGGTGGCCGGCGATGACGATCTGGCCCGGCGAGTTGATGTTGGCCACGCCCACCACCTCGCCCTGCGCCGCCTGCGCGCAGGCCTCCTCGGCGCCCGCCAGCTCCATCCCGAGGAGCGCGGCCATCGCGCCCGTCCCCACCGGCACCGCCTCCTGCATGAACTCGCCGCGCCGGCGGACCAGACGCACCGCGTCGGCGAAGGCGAGCGCCCCCGCCGCGACGAGGGCCGAGTACTCGCCGAGGCTGTGGCCCGCGGCAAGGGCGGGCGTGATCCCACGTTCGGCAAGCGCGGTCGCCGCAGCGACGCTGGCGGTGAGCACCGCGGGCTGCGTGTTCGCGGTGAGGGCGAGGTCGGCCTCGGGCCCCTCGAAGCAGAGGCGGGAGAGCGGTAAGCCGAGGGTGGCGTCCGCTTCCGCCCACACGCGGGCGGCGGCGGGCGACGCCGCGGCAAGGTCCTTGCCCATGCCGACGGACTGCGACCCTTGGCCGGGGAACAGGAAGACCGTGGTCACCGGCGGCTTACCAGCGCACGAGGGCGGCGCCCCACGTGAAGCCGCCGCCGAACGCGGCGAGGAGCACGAGGTCGCCGGCGTTGAGCCGCTTGGCCGACCAGGCCTCCTCCATCGCCACGTACACCGAGGCCGCGCCGGTGTTGCCGTAGCGGTCCACGTTGATGACCACCTTCTCCATCGGCACCTTGAGGCGCTTCACCGCCGCCTCGATGATGCGGAGATTGGCCTGATGGGGAATGAAGAGGTCGAGATCCTCGGCGGTGAACCCGTTGCGGGTGAGGATGCGCTCGGCCGCCTCGCCGAACATGCGCACCGCGACCTTGAACACCTCGTTGCCCTTCATCTTGGCGTAGTGCATCCGCTTGTCCACGGTCTCGTGGGTCGCGGGGTTCCGCGCGCCGCCGCCGGGCTGATAGAGCAGCTCCCAGTAGCGGCCGTCGGAGTAGAGGTCGGTGTCGATGATGCCGGTCTCGTCCTCCGCGGCGCGGAGCACCACGGCCCCCGCCGCGTCGGCGAGAAGGATGCACGTGCCGCGATCGGTGTAGTCGGTGATACGGGAGAGGCACTCGGCGCCCACGCAGAGGACCGTCCGGTACTTGCCGGTCTGGACGTACTGAGCGCCCACCGAGAGGCTGTACACCGATCCTGCGCAGGCGGCGTAGAGGTCCATGGAGCCGGCATTGCGGCAGCCCAGGCGATGCTGGACGAGGTTGGCGGTCGTGGGAAACGCCATGTCCCCGGTGGTGGTGCCGACGACGATGAAGTCGATCTCGCCGGGCTCCACCCCCGCCCGCTCCATCGCCTGCTGGGCCGCGCGGAGGGCGAGGTCGGAGGTCGCCTCGTTGTCGGCGGCGATGCGCCGCTCGCGGATGCCGGTGCGCTGGACGATCCACTCGTCCGAGGTCTCCACCATCTTCTCGAGCTCGGCGTTGGTGAGGACCCGCTGGGGAGCGTAGGCGCCCACACCCACGATCTTGGCGCGCTTCATTCGCGTCCTCCCTCGCGCCCCTCGGCGAGCACCGATTCGGCCTCGAGCGCGGTCTTGATGTGGTCGTTCACGTTGTTGCGCACCCATTCGGTGGCCACGCGGAGCGCGTTCTTGATCGCCTTTACCGGCGAGGCCCCATGGCAGATGATGGAGGCGCCGTTGATGCCGAGGAGCGGGGCCCCGCCCATCTCGGTGTAGTCCACCCGCCGCTTCATTCGCGCGAACGCGCGCTGGGCCAGCACCGCGCCCGCCTTCGACAAGACGTCGCGCGTGAGCTCCTCGCGGATCATGGAGGTGAGCATCTCGGCGAGGCTCTCGGACACTTTCAGGCACACGTTGCCGGTGAAGCCGTCGGTGACCACGACGTCGCAGCGGCCGTTGTAGATGTCGCGTCCCTCGATGTTGCCCACGAAGTTGAGAGACGAGCCCCGAAGACTCTCGAAGGTGTCCTTGACGAGCTCGTTGCCCTTCCCCTCCTCCTCGCCCACGGAGAGCAGGCCCACGCGGGGATTGTCCTTGCCGATGATGTCCCGCGAGTAGACATGACCCATCACCGCGAACTGAAACAGGTGGCGCGGCTTGGGATCGATGTTGGCCCCGGCATCGATGAGCACGGTGAAGCCCGCCAGGCTCGGGAGCGCGGTGGCGATGGCGGGCCGCTCGACGCCGGGAAGCAGCCCGAGCACGAACATGCCGATGGCCATCGCGGCCCCCGTGTTGCCGGCGGAGACCAGCGCCTGGCACTCGCCGTCCTTCACGAGGTCGGCGGCCACGCGCAGCGAGGAGTCGCGCTTGCGGCGCAGCGCCTGGGAGGGCGCCTCCGCCATCCCCACGACCTGGGTGGCGTGGCGAATGGACAGGGGAAGGTCCTGGGCCTTCAGGCGGAGGATCTCGCGCTCGATGGCCGCCTTGTCGCCGACCAGGACCGAGGGGATCCCATACTCGCGAGCCGCGACGACGGCGCCCTCCACCACCACCGCGGGACCGAAGTCGCCCCCCATCGCATCGAGCGCGATCTTCATGGGAGCAGGAGAATGCCGGCGCTACTCGCCCTCGACGGTCAGGACCTCGCGCCCCTTGTAGAAGCCGCAGTGCGGGCAGATCTGGTGCGGCAGCTTCGTCTCCCGGCACTGGGGGCAGATGGACCGCGTGGGGGTGGCCATCTTGTAGTGCGTGCGGCGCTTACGGCCGCGGGTCCGGGAATGGCGTCGTTTGGGCAGCGGCATCGGCGTGGGCTCCTATCGTGTGAGTCGGTCCGCCAGGCCCTTCAACGGCGCCCAGCGCGCATCGGTCCCGCGTTCGGGGCAGCCGCAGGCCGTGGCGTTTCGGTTGCCGCCGCATACCGGGCAGAGTCCCCGGCAATCCTCGCGGCAGAGCGGCTTCATCGGCAGCGCCAGGCTCGTCTCCGTCTCCACCAAGGCTCCCAGGTCCAGCTGGTCGTTCTGGTACACGTCGGTCTCGAGTTCGTCGGAGCCGAGTTCGCGCTCCTCGGCCCGGCCAGACGGGGCCGGGAGAAAGCGCGTCTCGACCTCCGGCGCCACCACGGTCACGAACGGCTCGAGGCACCGGCCGCACACTTGCGGCACTCGCGCCCCCAGCCTACCCCGGACGAAGACCGCATCCCCCTCCCTTTCGACCAGCAGGTCCACGTCGGACAGGGTCCAGGCGGGGTCCGCGAACGGCTGGCCCAGGGAGTCCGGTCCCTCGATCCGGAGACCCTCGTCGGGAATCTCGGAGACCCGGACGATCATTTCGACAACCTCGGTTAAAGATTCAAGGCGCTTTTCAACAACCGGGCCAGTATAGACACGCCGACTAGGGCTGTCAACCCAAAACCCCCCGCCGGGCCACCCAACTTGACGGCCCTGAGGGGCGCTGCTAGCATTCCTCCGGGAGGACCCACCCACATGGGAAATGTGCTTAAAACCGGATTTCTTCTCGCCGTTCTGACCTGCCTCGTGGTCTTCGTGGGCCAGGCCATCGGGGGTCAGCAGGGCATGCTGATCGCCCTGGTCATGGCCCTGGTCATGAACTTCGTCGCCTACTGGTTCTCCGACAAGATGGTCCTGGCCATGTACCGGGCCCAGCCCGTGGACGAGGCGGCGGCGCCGGAGCTCCATGCCATGGTTCGGGGCCTGGCCACACGCGCCCAGATCCCGATGCCCAAGGTCTACATCCTCCCCACGGAGACCCCGAACGCCTTCGCCACCGGGCGCAATCCCGAGCATGCGGCGGTTGCGGTCACCGAAGGGATCATGCGCATCCTCAACCGCGAGGAGCTCGAGGGCGTGGTCGCGCATGAGCTGTCGCACGTGAAGAACCGCGATACGCTGATCATGACCATTGCGGCCACTCTGGCCGGCGCGATCACGTACCTCGCCCACATGGCGCAGTTCGCCGCGATCTTCGGCGGATCGCGCCGGGACAGCGACGAGGAGGGACACGGCGGGGGCGTATTCGGCGCCCTCGCGCTCGCGATCCTCGCCCCCATCGCCGCCATGCTGGTGCAGCTGGCGATCTCGCGCGCCCGAGAGTTCCACGCGGACGCCACCGGGGCCCGCATCGCCGGGAAGCCCTGGGGCTTGGCCACGGCGCTGGAGAAGCTCGACCAGGCGTCCAAGGCGCTCCCGATGGAGGCCACGCCGGCCACCGCGCATCTCTTCATCGTGAATCCGCTGAGCGGTAGCATGCTGCGTAGCCTCTTTTCCACGCACCCGTCCACGGAGGAGCGCGTCGCGCGGCTGCGCGCCATGGCGCTCACACGCTGACCACGACTGCATCAGCCGTTACGGGGGGAGACGGCCTGCCGTCTCCCCCCTCGTGCTGTCGCCGGCCGAGCCCGATAATGGCCCGGCAGTGATGGCGTCGCCATGATCGCCGCCGCCGGCCTTCGCAAAACTTTCGGAGCGACCCTGGTGCTCGAGGATGTCACGCTAGACGTGCCGGCCGGGCAATGCCTGGCCGTGCTCGGGCCGAACGGGACGGGCAAGACCACGCTGCTCCGTATCCTGGCCACGCTGGCGCGGCCGAGCGCGGGGACGCTTCGCATCGACGGCGTGGATGCGGTGCGCGAGCCCGACGCGGTGCGCGCCCGCATCGGCATGGTCGCTCACGGCTCCCACGTCTACGAAGACCTCACCGCGCTGGAGAACCTCCGCTTCTGGGCGGCGATGGGCGGGCTCGACGCGAGCCCCGCGCGCCTGCACGAGCGGCTGCAGGCGGTGGAGCTGGACACGGTGGCCGACGAGCGCGCCCGGACGTTTTCCGCGGGCATGAAGCGGCGGCTGGGCCTCGCGCGCGTGACCCTGGGACGGCCGCGCCTGCTGCTCCTCGACGAGCCCTTCAATGGGCTCGACCGCCGGGGCCAGAAGTGGCTGGGCGAGTTCCTCCTCGCCTTCAAGGCCGGCGGCGGCGCGATCGTCCTCGCCACCCATGGCTTCGCGAGCGCCCTCGCCGTGGCCGATCGGGCGGCGATTCTCCTGGGCGGCCGCATCGCCCTGGACCGGGCCGCCGCGGGCCTGGAGCGCGACGCGCTGCACCGGCTCTACGATGACCTGATCGAGGCCGAGCGATGAGCGGGTACGCGCGCCGCGTGGGCATCGTGCTCTGGAAAGATCTCCTCGTCGAGCGGCGCACGAAGGAGAGTCTGAATGCGCTCCTCTTCTTCGGCTTGCTCCTGCTCTTCCTCTTCCAGTTCTCGCTGGGGCCGGATCGCGCGCAGGTCGAATCGGTCCTGCCCGGGCTCCTCTGGCTGGGCTTCGTCCTCGCCGGGCTGCTCGGATTAGGACGGAGCTTCCTCGCCGAGCGCGACAACGACTGCTGGGAGGGACTGCTCCTCACCCCGGGCGACAAGTCCGCCATCTACCTCGGCAAGCTGGCGAGCAACCTCGTGCTGATGACCGTCGTGGAGGCGCTGGTGCTCGGCCTCTTCGTGATCTTCTTCGACATCGACATCCGCCGCGCCCTGCCGGGGCTCTTCATCGTCGTCGCGCTGGGCACGTTCGGGCTGGCCACGGTGGGGACGCTGTTCGCGGCGATGACGGCCAACGTGCGCGCGCGCGAAGTGCTCTTTCCCGTGCTGCTTCTGCCCGTCCAGGTGCCGGTGCTCCTGGCCACCGTGAGCGCCACCCAGGTCGCGCTCGCCGGTCAGCCGCTTGCCGACGCGCGCGCATGGCTTCAGCTGCTTGCCGCCGCCGATCTCGTGTACCTCGTGATCGGGGTCCTCACCTTCGAGTTCGTGCTGGAGGCCTGATGTCCTACCGCCCCGTCGTTCGGGCCCTCGGCTGGCTGGCGCTCCTCGCCCTGCTCGCCGGGCTCGGCATGGCCTTCGGCTATGCCCCGCGCGAGGCCGTGCAGGGCAATGTCCAGCGGATCATGTACGTGCACGTGCCGGCGGTGCTCACCGCCTACCTCGCCTTCGGTCTCGTCCTGATCGGCAGCATCGGCTACCTCGCGAGCGCCCGGATGGGCTGGGACCGGCTCGCCGCCGCCGCCGCGGAGCTCGGCGTCCTCTTCACCGGCATCACGATCGCGTCAGGTTCGATCTGGGGCAGGCCGACCTGGGGCACCTGGTGGACGTGGGACGCCCGGCTCACCTCGACGGCGATCCTGTTCCTCGTCTACGTGGGCTACCTCCTCCTGCGCGCGATGGTCGAGGAGCCGGAGCGCCGCGGCCGCTTCGCGGCGGTGGTGGGTATCGTGGGCGCCGCCAATATCCCCATCGTCCACTTCTCGGTGAAGTGGTGGCGCGCCCTGCATCAGCCGTCGACCATCCTCGGCCCCGAGCCCTCGCCCATCGCCGCGCCCATCGCCCTCGCGCTGCTCGCGAACTGGGTCGCCTTCACGCTTCTCTTCGCGTACTTCCTCGCCCGCCGTGTCGAGATCGCCCGGCTGGAAGACGCCGCTCTCCAGGGAGCCGTCCGTGCCCGATAAAGTCATGCCTGACCACTGGGGATACGTGCTGGCCGCGTACGGCCTCGCCGCCGCCGCGCTGCTCGGGTACTGGCGCCACCTCCTGCGGCGTGCGCGCGACGTCGTCGCGCGCCGGCCCGGCCGGCGGATGGCATGAAGCGCCGCGCGAAGTTCCTCGTCGGGGGCGCCGTCATCCTGGCCGCGCTCGTCTATCTGGTCTATGCCGGCGTCAGCCAGTCCGTGGTCTATTTTGTGACACCGGCGGAGCTGCTCGCCGCGCCGGCCCCGGGGAAGACGTATCGGCTGGGCGGCATGGTGCAGCCGGGCAGCCTCGTGTGGGAGCCGCGCACGCTGGATCTGCGCTTCACGCTGTCCGACGGGAAGGCCACCGTGCCGGTGCGACACAAGGGCACCCCGCCCGATCTCTTCGCCGAGGGACGCGGCGCCGTGGTCGAGGGCGGCTGGAGCGGCGATGGCTACTTCAAGGCCACCACCATCCTCGCCAAGCACTCCGAGGAGTACAAGGCGCCGCACGATCCCTCCCAGGCCGGCTACAAGGAGCTGCTGAAAACACTCCGCGCCCCCCAGGAGCCGCGATGACGCTCCTCATCGGCGCGCCCGAGATCGGCTACGCCCTCACCGTCGTGGCGCTGGCGCTCGCGCTCTGGGGCGGCGCCGCCGCGGTCACCGCCGCGCGTGCCGGCCGGCCTGCGCTGCTCGCCTCCGCCGAGCGCGCCGCAGTGGGGGTGTGGGCGCTCATCACCGGCTGCATGCTCGTGCTCGTCCACGCGTTCCTGACCTTCGACTTCTCGATCCGCTACGTGGCGGCCAATACCAATCGCGGCACGCCGTTCTACTACCGCATCACCGCCCTGTGGGGCGCGCTCGAAGGCTCGATCATCCTCTGGGCCTGGCTGCTCGGCCTCTACACGCTCATCGTGGTCACCCGCTACCGCCGCCGCCAGCCCGAGCTCTATCCCTGGGTGCTCACCGTCCTGCTCGCGATCCTCGCCTTCTTCCTTCTCGTGATGACGGTGCCGGCGCCGCCCTTCGAGCGCCTGTCGCCGGTGCCGCCGGACGGCCGGGGGCTGAATCCACTGCTCGAGGACTCGGGCATGATCACCCACCCGGTGGCGCTCTACCTCGGCTTCACCGGCTTCACCGTGCCCTTCGCGTTCGCCATGGCCGCGCTCGCGCTCGGCCGCACCGGCGAAGAGTGGATCACGATCACGCGGCGCTGGACCATCATCGCCTGGTACTTCCTCTCGCTCGGCCTGCTGATCGGCGGCTGGTGGAGCTATCACGTCCTCGGCTGGGGCGGCTACTGGGCGTGGGATCCGGTGGAGAATGCCGCGTTCATGCCGTGGCTCACCGGCACCGCGTTCCTGCACTCGGTGATGATCCAGGAGCGGCGGCGCATGCTCAAGCTCTGGAACCTCACCCTCATCATTCTCACGTTCGGGCTCACCCTCTTCGGCACCTTCCTCACGCGCTCCGGGATCATCGGCTCGGTGCACGCGTTCACCCAGGGCTCGATCGGCGTGTTCTTCCTGACCTTCCTTGCCCTCGTGCTCCTCACCGCCTTCTCGCTGCTCGCGTGGCGCCTGGACCGTCTCAAGGGACAGGGTGAGCTCGACTCCATCGTGTCGCGCGAGTCCGTATTCCTCCTGAACAACGTCTTTCTCGTCGCCGCGAGCTTCGCGGTGTTCTTCGGCACGATCTTCCCGCTCCTCTACGAGGCGGTGTGGCAGGAGAAGGTCAGCGTGGGGGGCCCGTACTTCAACGCCATCAACATCCCGCTCTTCCTGGGCCTCCTCTTCCTGATGGGGGTGGGCCCGCTCATCGCGTGGCGGCGGGCCTCGATCGAGAGCCTGCGGCGGAACTTCCTCAAGCCGGTGCTCGCCGGGGTGGTCGCGGCCGCCCTGCTGCGCATGATCGGGGTCGGCAACGCGCTGGTGCTCCTGGCCGCCGGGCTGGTGGTCTTCGTCGCCGGGACCATGGTGCTCGACTTCTGGCGGGCCGCGCGGGCGCGCCGGCGCACCGGCGACGGCTGGCGTGCCGCCACCATCGGGCTGCTCCTACGCCAGAACCGGCGTTACGGCGGCTTCGTGGTGCACCTCGGCATCCTCGTCGTCGCCCTCGGCGTCGCCGGCTCGCAGGCCTGGTCGCTGCAGACCGAGGCCACGCTCGCGAAGGGCGAGGCGATCGAGCTCGGCGGCTATCGGGTGCGCTTCGACGGCCTCGATGCCAGTGAGGAGTCGAATCACGCCAAGGTCACGGGCACGTTCAGCGTCACCCACGGCGCGCGGCCGGTCGACGTGCTCCAGCCGGCGAAGAAGTTCTACCCCCAGGAGCAGACGCCGATCGCCTACGTCGACTACCGCCTCGGCTTCCTCGAAGATGTCTACTTGGTGCTGGGCGACTTCGCCCGCGACGGCTCGCACGCCACCATCAAGGTGCAGGTCAACCGCATGGTGTCGTGGCTCTGGCTGGGAGGGCTCGTGCTGACCCTCGGCACCGTGCTCGCGGTGCTCCCCGATCGCCGCAGACCCGCATGAGCCGACTCCGCTGGGCGATTCCGCTCGCGGTACTGCCCGTGATCGTGCTCCTCGCCTACGGGTTCTGGACGGATCCGCGGGGAGAGGTGAAGTCGCCGCTGGTCGGCAAGGCCGCGGCTCCGTTCACCCTCAGCACGTTCGCCGGCGCGCCGGTGTCGCTGGACGGACTTCGGGGCCGCGTGGTCGTGGTCAACTTCTGGGCCTCGTGGTGCATCCCCGCCTGCTACGAGGAGGCGCCGGTGCTCCAGGACGTGTGGCGCGACTACGAGCACCGCGGCGTCGCCATGGTCGGCATCAACGTGCAGGACAAGGACGACGCCGCGCGGAAGTTCATGGAGCAGTTCGGTTTCACCTTCCCCAACGCCATGGACGTCGGCGGCAAGGTCGCGGTGAACTACGGGGTCTACGGGGTGCCCGAGACCTTCCTCATCGACAAGAAGGGCCGCATCCGGGAGCGGAAGGTGGGAGCGGTGGACGGGGAGGCGCTCCGCGGCCACGTCGAGCGGCTCCTCGCCGAGCCCTCATGAGGCGCCCCCCCCGCGTCCTCGCCCTCGCGATCGCCGTCGGCGTCCTCGGCCCCCTGCTCGTCCTCGCGGCGGCGCCGGTGGACGAGCAGACCGTGCACGCGATCGCCACCCAGCTCCGCTGCGTGGTGTGCCAGAGCCTGTCCGTGGCGGACTCGCCGTCGGAGACGGCGCACCAGATGCGCGACATCATTCGCGAGCGGCTCGCCGCGGGCGACACGCCGGAGCAGGTCACCGCCTACTTCGTGGCGCGCTACGGCGACTGGATCCTGCTCGCGCCGCCGCGTCGCGGCTTCACCCTGCTCGTATGGGTGGTGCCGTACGTGGCGCTCGCGCTCGGTCTCGTGGTCGTGGTCGTCGCGGTCCGCCGCTGGACCCGGGCCACCGCCGACCGGCGCGCCGCCGCGCCAGCCCCCGCGGTGGACGAAGCCACCCGCGAGCGCATCCGCCGGGACATGGCCGAAGGCGGGCCGTGAGCAGCGGTCAGCTCATCGCGATCTTGACTCTGGCGGCGCCGGTTGCGCTGCTGGTGCTGTGGCCGCTGCTTCGCTCGCGGGGCGCGGAGCGGGCGCCGGCCGCGGCGGCGGGGGCGGACCGGCGCCTCGAGCTCGGCGAGGAGCGGGCCACGGTGTACCGTGCGCTCCGCGAGCTGGACTTCGACCACCAGGCCGGGCATCTCGCCGACGACGACTACCAGGCGCTTCGCGCGACCTACGAGGCGCGCGCCGCGGAGGCGCTGCGCGCCCTCGATGCCCTGGGCGCTTCCCCCGAGTCCGCACGGCGCGGCGCTTCCGAACGGGCGCCCGCCGCGCCGCCGTGGACGCGGAGCCCCGCGACGCTCGCGGTGGGTGGTGTGCTGCTCCTGGTCTTCGGCGTCGTCGTCGGCGTGAGCATGGGCCGCTACACCGAATCAGTGCCCGCCGCGCCCATGGGCGCTCCGGCCGTTCCCGCGATGCCGCCCCCTGTCGCGCGCCTCGGCGAGCCCGCGCCCGGCGCCGCGTCGCCCGGCGGGGGCGCGGCCTCCGGCCGCCCGATCCCGCCGGAGATGCTGCAGGGCATGCTGCAGGCGGCGCGGCAGAGCCTGATGGCGGGACGCTACGCGGAGGCCATCGCGGCCTACCAGGCGGTGCTCAAGCGGGAGCCGCAGAACGTGGACGCGCTGACCCATCTCGGCTTCATCGTCGCCTTGGGCGGCCATGCCGATGCCGCGCTCGAGACCATCGACAAGGCGCTGGCCATCGATCCGGACTACGCGCTCGCCCGGTACTACCGCGGCCAGGTGCTCTACGAGGCCAGGGGCGATACTGCGGGCGCCATCAAGGAGTGGGAGCGCTTCCTCACCCTGGTGCCGTCGGGTCCGGAGCACAATCAGGTGCAGGCCCTCATCAACGACGCGCGCGTCCGGCCTGCGCCCGCCGCCGCCCCGACACCGCCATCCCGCTGACGCGGCCCGGCCGGGCCTCACGGCGGCCCGCCCGATGCCCGGCGGCGAGTGATTAGCCTTGACTGCCCAGTCGCCTTAGGGATACTTAGCCGCCACATCGGCGCCACGTCTTCACCCTGAGCCCCCCACCCTCGGCCTCCCCCACAGGAGACTCTCCATGGGCATGTCGATGAATCGGGCCACGCGGCGGACCATCGCGGTGGCCGCCCTGCTCGGCAGCCTCGCAAGCGCGGCCGCCGCCAACGAGGTCGTGGTCTACTCCGCTCGCTCGCATTACGGCCAGGAGCCGGCCATCGAAGCCTTCACCAAGAAGACCGGCATCCAGGTCAAGAGCCACGGGGGTAACTCGTCCGAGCTCTTCGATCGCCTCAAGGCCGAAGGCGACAAGACGCCCGCCGACGTTCTCATCACGGTGGACGCCGGCAATCTCTGGAACGCCGCCCAGGCGGGGCTCCTCGCGAAGATCGACTCGCCGGAGACGCAGGCCAACGTGCCCGCCAACCTGCGCGATCCCGGGGGCCGCTGGGTCGCGCTGACCATGCGCGCGCGGACCATCATGTACAACACCAGGAAGGTGAAGCCCGAGGAGCTCTCGACCTACGAGGCCCTCGCCGATCCGAAGTGGAAGAATCGGATCTGCCTCCGCACCTCCGGCTACATCTACAACCAGTCCTTCCTCGCCACCATGATCAAGCGCCAGGGTGAGCCCAAGGTCGAGACGGTGGTGCGGGGCTGGGCGGCCAACAATCCCACGTTGATCAACGGGGACACGAAGATTCTGGAGGCCATCGCCGCCGGGCAGTGCGACGTCGGCATCACCAACACGTACTACCTGGCCCGCATCCTCGCCAAGGATCCGGCCTTCCCGGTGGCGCCATTCTTCGCCAACCAGCAGGGCACCGGCACCCACGTCAACATCTCCGGCGCCGGCATCACCGCCCACGCCAAGAACAAGGCGAACGCGGTGAAGCTCCTCGAGTTCCTCACGTCGCCCGAGGCGCAGCAGATGTTCGCCGATTCCAACTTCGAATACCCGGCGAACCCGCAGGCCGTGGTCAACCCGATCCTCGCCCGGTGGGGAACGTTCAAGCAGGACGACATCAACGTGGCCGCCGCGGGCGAGCTCCAGGCGGCCGCCACCAAGCTCGCCGACCGCGCTGGCTACAAGTAGGGCGCCCGCACTCCCGCCCGCGGTGGCCGCCTCCCGAGGGAGGCGGCGCCGACCAGGGTGGACGCTCGCCGCCGTGGTGGTGGCGGCGGGGCTCGCCGCGCCCGTGCTCGTGGTGCTCTCGTCCCTCCTGTCTCCGCGGGGCGAAATCTGGCGCCATCTCTGGCGCACTCAGCTCGTCGAGCTCCTGCTCAACACGCTCGCGCTGCTCGCCGGCGTGGCCGGCGGCACGCTCCTCGTCGGGACGGTCCTCGCATGGCTCGTGGTGCACTACCGCTTCCCCGGTCGCGACCTCTTCGAGTGGACGCTCATCCTGCCCCTCGCGGTGCCGGCCTACGTCATCGGCTTCGCGTTCCTCGGGCTCTTCGAGTTCGCGGGCCCCGTGCAGACCGGGTTGCGGGAGCTCTTCGGCCCCAGCGCGCGCCTGCCCGAGCTCCGCTCCTGGGGCGGCGTGGTGCTCATGATGACGCTGGTCTTCTATCCCTACGTGTACTTGCTCGCGCGCGCGGCCTTCCGCGAGCAGGGGTCCGCGGCGGTCGAGACCGCGCGCAGTCTCGGGCGCTCGCCCGCGCGGGCCTTCCTGGAGGTCACGTTGCCGCTGGCCCGGCCGTCACTGGCGGCGGGCGGCGCGCTCGCGATGATGGAGGCCCTCGCCGACTTCGGCACCGTGGCCACCTTCGGCTATCGGACGCTCACCGAGGGCGTGTATCGCGTCTGGTACGGCATGTTCGACCGCATCGCGGCCAGTCAGCTCGCCGCCGTGCTCCTGCTCTTCTCCGCCGCGCTCCTCTGGCTGGAGCGCGCCTCGCGTGGCCGTCGGCGCTTCGTGCAGCGCCCGCGCCACGGCCCCGAAGCCGCGCCGGTCACGCTGCACGGCGTCCGGGCCCTCGGCGCGCTCGGCGCCTGCGGCGGCGTGCTCGGCCTCGCCTTCGCCCTACCCGTGGGGCAGCTGGTGGTGTGGGCGGCGCAAGCCGTCCGCGACGGGCGGGTAGCGCCCACGTTTCCCGCGCTGCTCGCCAACACCCTCGTGCTCGCGGGCATGGCTGCCCTCGCCGCGTGCGCTCTGGCGGTGACGCTGGCCTACGCGCTGCGCCTGCATCCCGCGGGGGCCACCCGCGCCGCCAGCCGCCTTGCCTCCCTCGGCTACGCGCTGCCGGGCGCGGTCATCGCCGTGGGGGTCCTCATCCCGCTCGCCGCGCTCGATCGGTCGCTCGTGCCCCCGCTCGAGCGGCTGCTCGGCCGGCCGCTGGGGCTTCTCTTCACCGGCTCGGCGGTGGGTCTCGTCTACGCGTATCTGGTGCGCTTCATCGCGGTGTCGCTCCAGACGGTGGAGGCGAGCCTCACGCGCATCGCCCCGAACCTCGACGACGCCGCGCGGGCCCTCGGGGTGGGCGCACGCGGCGCCCTCCGGCGCGTGCACCTTCCCCTGCTGCGCGGCGGCCTCGCCACCGCCCTCGTCCTCGTCTTCGTGGAGACCATGAAGGAGATGCCGGCCACCCTGCTGCTGCGCCCCTTCGGCCTCGACACGCTCGCCATCGAGGTGTGGCAGCGCACATCCGAAGCGATGTGGCAGGAGGCGGCGGTGCCTGCGCTCGCCATCGTGCTCGCGGGCCTGGGCCCCGTGCTGCTGGTGATACGCTGGAGCCGGCGCCTGGAGCCGCACCGGGACGAGCGATGATGCGCCGCGCGCTGCCCGCCGCCTGAGGGCGCGTGGAGGGCGTGCTATTCTCGGACCTATCCATGGCTCGAGCGCAGGACGCCGCCGCCCGTGTCGAGACCCTCCGCCGTGAGATACGGCGTCACGACGCGCTCTATCACGCTCACGATCGCCCGGAGATCTCGGACGCCGAGTACGACGCGCTGAAGCGCGAGCTCGTCGCCCTCGAGGACGCGCACCCCGAGCTCGTCACGCCCGACAGCCCCACCCGCACGGTGGGCGCCCGCCGCAGCGAGGCCTTCGCTCCCGTCGAGCATCGCGGCGCCATGCTCTCGCTCGACAACGCCATGAGCGTGGACGACCTCCGCGAGTTCGAGGCGCGCCTCCGCCGTGCCCTTCCCGGCGCGACCTTCCAGTTCGTGTGCGAGCCGAAGATCGACGGCCTCGGGGTCGCGCTGCTCTACGAGCGCGGCCGCTTCGCGCGCGGGGCCACCCGAGGCGACGGGCGGGTCGGCGAAGACGTCACCCATACGCTCGCCACGCTCGCCCAGATTCCCAAGCGGCTGCACGGGCCGCTCGCCCGCGGCGCCGAGCTCGAGGTCCGCGGCGAGGTGTACATGCCGCTCGCCGCGTTCCGGAAGCACAATGCGACGCTGGTGGAGGCGGGAGAGGAGCCCTTCGCGAATCCCCGCAATGCCGCCGCGGGCGCGGTGCGCCAGAAGGATCCCGCGATCACGGCATCCCGGCCCCTGGCGATCTTTCTCTATCACGTGAGCGAAGCCGCCGGCGCGCGACCCGGCACGCACTGGGAGACCCTGGACGCCCTCCGCGCGAGCGGCTTCCCGGTGAACCCCGAGTCGAAGCGCTGTGAGAGCCTCGATGCGGTCATCGCCTACTGCGCCGAGCTGGAAGCGCGCCGCGACACGCTCGACTACGAGGCCGACGGCGTGGTGGTAAAGGTCGACGATCTCGAGCAGCAGCGGCGGCTCGGCGCCACGTCGCATCATCCCCGCTGGGCCATCGCGGTGAAGTTCGCCGCCCGCCAGGCGACCACGCGCGTGCTCGCCATCGAGGTCAACGTGGGGAAGTCCGGCGCGCTCACCCCCGGCGCATCCCTCGAGCCGGTGCAGCTCGCGGGGGTGACGGTGCGCGCGGTGAGCCTCCACAACGAGGACGAGGTGCGGCGCAAGGACGTGCGCGTGGGCGACACCGTGCTCATCGAGCGCGCGGGCGACGTGATTCCGTACCTCGTCCGGGTGATCGCGGAGAAGCGGCCGCCGGGCACCGAGCCCTTCCGGATGCCCGAGCACTGTCCGGTGTGCGGGGGCGCCGCCATGCGCGCGGAGGGTGAGTCGGTGTGGCGCTGTACCAACAGCGCCTGCCCCGCCCAGCTCAAGGAGCGGCTCTTCCACTTCGGCTCGCGGCGGGCCATGGACATCGAGCACCTGGGCGAGGGGGTGATCGCTCAGCTCGTCGACAGCGGCCGCGTCACCGATTTCGCCGGCCTCTATGCCCTCACCGTCGACGAGCTGGCCGCGCTCAACCGCCTCGCCAAGAAGTCGGCCTCCAATCTCCACGCGGCGATTCAGAAGTCCAAGGACCGCGGCCTCTCGCGCCTGCTCAACGCGCTCGGGATCCGCATGGTCGGCGAGCGGGCGGCCGGGCTCCTCGCCTCGCGCTTCGGCACCATGGAGCGGCTCCAGGCGGCCAGCGCGGACGAGATCAACGAGATCCATGGAATCGGCCCGGAGATCGCGCGCGCCGTGCGTGCCTTCTTCGACGAGCCCCGCAACCAGGCGACGATCCGGCATCTCGGTGAGGCGGGGGTGCTCATGCGAGAGGAGGGCCACACGGAGGGGCCGCGGCCACTGGACGGGAAGACGGTGGTGCTGACCGGCAGCCTGCGCCGCCTCAGCCGCGACCAGGCCAGGGATCTCGTGACCCGCCTGGGCGGGCGCGTCACCGGCTCCGTCTCCAAGAAGACCGACTACGTCGTGGTGGGGGAGGAGCCGGGCTCGAAGGCCGACGACGCCCAGCGGCTGAAGGTGCGCATTCTGGACGAGCAGGAGTTCCTCACCCTGGTGGGGCGCGCGTGACGCGCCTCGCCGTCGCGCTCGCCGTGCTCCTCGTCGCCGGCGGGACCGCGTGGGCGCAGACGCCCTCGCCGGCGCCGGCGAGCCGCGAGCAAGCGCTGACCGATCTCTCGCGCGAGGACGTCGAGGCGCGCCGCCGCGCCGCCGCGGCGCTCGGCGAAGTCGGGCGGATGGAGGACGTGCCGGCCCTCGTGCAGGCCCTTCGCGACCGCGACGGCATCGTGCGTGCCCTCGCCGAGAACTCGCTCTGGGGAGTGTGGAGCCACTCCGGCGATCCCGAGGTCGACGCCCTGTTCGAGCTGGGCGTGGAGCAGATGAACCTGCGCCAGGGCCCCTCCGCGGTCGACATCTTCACCCGCATCGTCGAGAAGAAGCCGGAGTTCGCCGAGGGCTGGAACAAGCGAGCGACCGTCTACTTCCTCATGGGCGAGTACGACAAGTCGCTCCGCGACTGCGACGAGGTGATGAAGCGCAACCCGTCCCACTTCGGTGCCCTCGCCGGCTACGGCCAGATCTACCTCCGGCTGGGCCGGCCCGAGCGGGCCCTTCCCTACTTCGAGCGGGCGCTCGCGGTGAATCCCAACATGGACGGCGTCGCGCAGATGATCGAGGAGATCAAGGCGCTCCTCGCCGAGAAGCGACGGGAGAGCGTCTAGTGGGCCGACCCGCGCGCCTGGCCTGTCCGCGCTGCCGCGAGCCCGGCGACCTCGCCGCGCCGCCCGTGGTG
>Ga0310812_10000109_pt1 | contig 38012 bp, 38 predicted proteins | sample NN3metagenome_FD_205747 | JGI IMG/M metagenome (GOLD analysis project Ga0310812, IMG submission 205747) | Soil microbial communities from experimental microcosm in Duke University, North Carolina, United States - NN3 | ecosystem: Engineered > Artificial ecosystem > Soil microcosm > Unclassified...
GCGGCGTCATCGGCGAAATCCTCGTCAACATGGGCTACGTGGCCCGCGAGGAGATCCTTCTCGCCCTCGCCGCCCAGATGGGGATGGAGGTCGTCGACCTCGACGAGCTCGACGTTGACCCCGTCGTCATCAACAAGCTCCCCGCCAACATGGCCAAGTCGTACAACGTCATCCCCATCAAGTTCGAAAACGGCATCCTCACGGTCGCGATGTCGAACCCGCACGACGTGAACGTGCGCGACGACCTCCGCCACACGCTGCACTGCGAGGTGCAGGGCGCGGTGGCCAGCGAGGAGGCGGTGAAGCGGGCGCTGGAGAAGTACTACGCCCACCAGCAGACGAGCATCGGCACGGTCCTCGAGTCGATGGGCAGCGACGAGCTCAAGTTCGAGGAGATGAAGGACGCCAAGAAGGGGAAGGGGTCCTACAACGTCGACGACCTCGCGAACTCCGCCCCCGTCGTCAAGCTGCTGAACCTGATCCTGGGCACCGCCATCAAGGCCCAGGCGTCGGACATCCACTTCGAGCCTTTCGAAACGGAATTTAAGTGCAGGTACCGGGTAGACGGCGTCCTATATGAAATGGAGTCGCCGCCGACCCATTTGGCCAACCCCCTGGTGTCCCGCATCAAGGTGCTTTCCAACCTGGACATCAGCGAGACGCGCCTGCCGCAGGACGGCCGCATCCTGCTCAACGTGAGCGGTCGCCCCGTCGACCTCCGCGTCTCGACCCTGCCGACGATCTTCGGCGAGTCGGTCGTCATGCGCGTCCTGGACCGCAGCGTCGTCAAGCTGGACCTGGACAACATCGGCCTTCGCGAAGAGGAGATGAAGCTCCTCAAGAACCTGATCAACCTCCCGCACGGGATCATCATCGTCACGGGTCCCACGGGCTCGGGCAAGACGACTACGCTGTACAGCTGCCTGAACTCCGCCAACGACATCAAGTGGAAGATCATCACGACCGAGGACCCGGTCGAATACGACCTGGACGGCATCGTGCAGTGCCAGGTGAACGAGGACATCAAGGTCACGTACGCGAGCCTGCTGCGCAGCATCCTGCGTCAGGACCCGGACACGATCCTGGTCGGCGAGGTGCGCGACCTGGAGACGGCGCAGATCGCCGTCGAGGCGGCCCTCACGGGCCACCTGGTCTTCTCGACGCTGCACACGAACGACGCGCCGAGCGCCATCACCCGTCTGCTGGACCTGGGGGTGGAGCCCTTCCTGATCTGCGCCTCGATGGAGGCGATCGTGGCGCAGCGGCTGGTGCGCAAGATCTGCTCGAAGTGCAAGACCGAGATCGCGCCCACGGAAGAGATGCTGATGGAGATCGGCCTGACCCCGAACGACGTGAAGGGGAAGAAGTTCTGCTTCGGGAAGGGCTGCTCCAACTGCAACAACACCGGGTACAGGGGCCGGCAGGCGATCTTCGAGATGATGCTGCTGACGGACCGGGTGAAAGAACTCATCATGAAGCAGGCCTCCACCGAGAACCTGCGGCACATCGCGCGGGAGCAGGGCATGCGGACGCTCCGGGAGTCCGGCCTGCTGGCCATCTTCGACGGCCACACGACGATCGAGGAAGTGGTCCGCGAGACCCTGTTCACGGCGTAAGGCGCGCTCCGGGGAGGGGGACGGGTCGGGGAACGTGAAATATTGAACTCCCCGGGGGCAAAAGGATTGATTCGCCCGGGGGGGCGGGTTAGAATTTTGCTCACGGCGGGCTGGATCATGGGGGCTGGGGGGCGTCTCCATCCCCTGGGCGGGGCTGAAGCTCATAGGTAGGAGGCCGTATGCCCACGTTTACCGTCGAGGCGATGGATGCCAAGGGCAAGCGCATCAAGACCGACATCGAAGCCGGCAGCGCGAACGATGCCATCGCCAAGGTGAAGTCCAAGGGCTACAAGCCCATGAACGTGAAGGAGAAGGCGGGCGCCGCGCCCGAGCCGGCTCCCACGGCTCAGGCCACCGCCACGCCACCGCCCGGCACCGCTCGCGCCCAGCAGGCGCCGCCGCCGGTCTCCGCGGCCCCCACCGGCGGCAAGACCGCCAAGAAGGGCCTCTTCCTCGCGGGCCGCGTCAAGCACAAGCAGCTCACCCAGTTCACCCAGCAGCTCTCGGTCCTCATGGACGCCGGCCTGCCCATCGTGCGCAGCCTCAAGATCCTGGGCAACCAGCAGAAGCCCGGCCTCCTCAAGAACATCGTCATCGAGGTCTCCGAGGACGTCGAGACGGGCTCCTCGTTCTCCGAGGCCCTCGCGAAGCACCCGAAGACCTTCGACAAGCTCTATGTCAACATGGTGAAGGCCGGCGAGGCCGGCGGCGTGCTCGACGTCATCCTCCAGCGTCTCGCGGGCTTCATGGAGCGCATGGAGGCGTTGAAGCGCAAGATCATCGGCGCGTCCATCTACCCGGCGGTGGTCATCACCATCGCGGTCGCCGTCGTGCTGGCGATCATGACCTTCATCGTCCCGAAGTTCGAGGAAGTCTTCCGGCAGGTGAAGGTGCCGATGCCGGGCCTGACGCTCATGCTGATGAGCATCTCGAACGTCATCAAGGAGTACTGGTGGGCGATCGTCGCCTTCCCGTTCGTCATGATGTTCGTCCTGAAGGCCTGGGGACGGACCAAGGGCGGCCGCCTCACCATCGACCGGCTTAAGCTCAACGCGCCCCTCGTGGGGCCCATCATGAAGAAGTCGGTCATCTCGCGGTTCTGCCGCACGCTGGGCACGCTGCTCCAGTCGGGCGTCCCGATCCTCGAGGCCCTGGCGATCGTCAAGAACGCCACGGGCAACGAAGTCGTCTCCAACGCCATCGGCACCGTGCACGACTCGATCCGCGAAGGCGAGTCGATCGCCGAGCCCCTGGCGGCCTGCGGCGTCTTCGACGACATCGTGATCAACATGATCGACGTCGGCGAGGAGACGGGCGAGCTGGACAAGATGCTCCTCAAGATCGCCGACAACTACGACGCCGAAGTCGACGCCGCCGTGAGCGCGCTGATGAGCGTCATGGAGCCCATCCTGATCGTCGGCCTGGGCTTCACGGTCGGCTTCATCGTCGTCGCCCTGTTCCTCCCGCTGATCAGCCTGCTCGAAGGCATCGGCCAGAAGAAGCACTAAGAGGAGAAAGGGAAGAGCGCCGACGCGGTGATAGAACGTCCGAAACGGAGTTCACGAAGGCACCCCGGGGAACAGGGGTGCCTTCTTCTTTATAGGGCCGGATTGCCCTAAGGGTGCGTGATGTCTCTTCGCACCAAGATGGTGCTGTCGATCTTTGTGTTTCTGGTCCTCGTCTTCGGGCTGCTCACCTTGAACCTGCTCCTGGACGCGAAGGCGAGGGCGACGGCCGAGTCGGAGCGCAGCGCCGACCTCACCGCCCGGGTCGTGGGCGACCTGGTCCGTACCTGGACCGCCCCGTACCCGGCCTGGAACGAGGACGCGTGGGCCGAGCTGTCGCGGAAGCTGGCGCTGTCGGAGCTGATCTCGGGATGGACGATCGTGGGCGCTAAGAGCGCCGCTGGGCGAAACGAGGGCGGGCTCCAGGTGATGATCTCGAGCGAGAAGGATGCGGAGCAGATCCTTCGCCGGGAAGCGGGGCTCCTGACGAGGGCGATGAACGAAATCATCGCCGAACCCGGCGGGACGCGCCTCTACGTCCCCATCCAGACCCAGCAGGGCGAGCGCTTCGCCGCCCGCATCGACGTCCGCGGCGTCGCCGGGCCCGGCATCGAGATCGCCCGCGCCCTCAAGGGCATCCTCACGGTCATGGCCCTCGGCACCGCGCTGCTCCTGCTCAACACCGTCATCTTCACGAACCGCCTGGTCCTGCGGCCCCTCGGGGCCCTCGTCGAGGCCTCCAACCGCGTTGCCCGCGGCGACTTCTCCAAGAAGATCGCCGAGGGCGAGACCTACGACGAGATGGGCCGCATGATCGCCGCCTTCAACCTCATGATCGAAAAGACGGCCGACTACCAGGCCCGCCTCCAGAAGGACATCGAGGCCGCCCGGGGAAAGATCGCCAACACCGAGCGCCGCCTCACCGCCGCCCAGCGCCTCTCCGCCACCGGCACCCTCGCGGCCGGCATCGCCCACGAGATCAACAACCCCCTCGGGGGCATGATCAACGCCGCCCGCGTGCTCCGCGAGGGCCGCCTCGACCCCGCCAAGCAGGCGGAGTACCTCGAGCTCATCTTCGACGGCCTGGAGCGCGTCCGCGCGATCGTCCAGAAGATCCTGCAGTTCCGCCCGCGCACCCTGGAGCCGCGCCCCGTGCAGCTCCGCGAGGCCGTGGACCGCGCCATCGCGTTCATGGATCACCGTGCGCGGGCCAAGGAGGTCACGATCCGCAACGAGCTCCCCGCGGACCTGCCGCTCGTCAACGGCGACCCCCTGGAGCTCCAGCAGGCCTTCCTCAATATCCTGATGAACGCCGCCGACGCCTGCGTGATGGGCGAGGGCATGGTCACCATCTACAGCCGCGTGGGCGGCGAGGGCGTCAGCGTCTGCGTCGCCGACAACGGCTGCGGCATGGAGCCCGACGAGCTGTCGCGCTGCATGGACCTCTTCTTCACGACCAAGGACGTCGGCGAGGGCACCGGGCTGGGCCTGGCCGTTGCCAACAACATCGTGGCCAACCACGGCGGCCGGCTCGAGATCGCCAGCGAGCGCGGCCGCGGGACCACGGTGACGATGTCGTTCCCGCTGGCGACCGGCAGGGTGCCGATCACGACACGAAGCCAAGTGCCCGGGTAAAGGGCGATAGGGATGGGTAGGCACTAAAGGGAGGATCCGGATGATCAAGACGAACCTGGAGAAGTTGGTCGACCTGGCCGTATGCGGGGACGCGGGGCACCCCGCGGCATACGACTCCGGCGAGAAGACGGCCTTCGACGGCGGCTCCTACGTGCCGCTCCGCCTCTCCGGGATCAACTTGACGGTGAAGGTGGGCGACTCCGCCTTCGACTGGGCCGGCGCCCACGAGGTCGCCCCCGGCGTCGCCATCAAGAACTGCTGCGAGGAGTCCAACGAGGCGCTGCTCGCGCTGGCCTGCGTCGGCAACGAGGCGGTCATCGTCAGCGCCAAGATGGAGGGCAAGGACGCCAAGATGCAGGGCACCCCGGGCGTCGTCACCGGCAAGCTGGGCACCGGCCGCGTCCTCGTCTACTTCCCCAAGCGCGTCATCGAGCGCATCACCGTGGGCGACCAGATCCAGATCCGCGCCTCGGGCCACGGCCTGCAGCTGCTGGACTACCCGGACGTGCGCGTGAGCAACCTGGGGCCGCGCCTCCTCAAGGCGCTGAACCCGTCCGAGAAGGGCGGCAAGGTGCGCATCCCCGTCGCCAAGGTCATCCCCGGGAAGCTGATGGGCGCCGGGGTCGGCAGCACCAACACCCGCACCTGCGCGTACGACATCCAGTCCACCTCGCCGGAGGCCGTGAAGGAGTTCTCGCTCGACCAGCTCCGGCTGGGCGACCTGGTCGCGATCGCGGACCACGACTGCACGCACGGCCCGCGCTGGCAGCCGGGGGCCACGACCGTCGGCGTGGTGGTGCACGGCGCCAGCCGCAAGAGCGGCCACGGGCCGGGCGTCAACGTGCTGCTCACCAGCCCGAAGGCGACCATCGAGCCCATCATCACCCGGAAGGCCAATCTCGCGGAGCTGATGGGGCTGCAATAAGCGGGTCCCGGTCCCAAAGGACCCCTTCTCGTTGGTACAATGGAGATATATAGGCGAGCGACCCCGGGGAAACAGAGGCCGTAGGCAGCAAGAGGTAGGCAACGTGTCAGAGCTTGACGACATTCGGCGCCAGTACGAGAAGGGGCAGCTGGACTCCATCAAGGAGGACCTGGGCAAGTTCATTTGCGCCCATCGGACCCGGATCCAGGACTACCGAAGCGAGCAGGGGCAGAAGGGGCTGACGCTGACCGAGGAGGCGGCGATCAAGTTCTACCTGCTCCGCTACCGCTCGATCAACCCCGGCCGCGAGATCCGGGAGCAGCTCGAGGAGATCCAGAAGGAGAAGTGGATCCGCGGCGTCCGCCTGGGCTGCCCCCCCGACGAGCAGGAAGTGGCCCTCGAGTGGGCCCGCACGCACTCCGCCGCCTGGCGGGAGCACCGCGTCACCACCATCATCTACGTCTTCGAGCAGGAGAAGGACCGCTTCTGCGCCTACCTGCGCTCCTAGGCCGTCCGTCGCAGCGGCCTGAAGCCCGCGCGAACCTCTTCTGAAAACAGTGTCGGCTGCTCCCAGGCTGCGAAGTGGCCCCCCTTGTCGAGCTTGTTGTAGTAGATGAGCTTGGGATACGCCCGTTCCGCCCAACTGCGAGGGACGGCGCAGACCTCGTCGGGGAAGGCGCTCACGGCGACGGGGATGGCGACCCCTTTCGGGGCGAAAAAGTCGAACGAGTTTTCCCAATAGATCCGCCCCGACGACACCGCGGTATTCGTGAACCAGTAGAGCGTGATGTTGCTGACGACATCGTCCCGCGTCAGACCTCCGGGTTGTCCGTCAAACGTGCGGGCGATGAGCTCATAACTGCGCGCGTCGTGGTCGAGCAGGAAGGCCGCCAGGCCGACGGGGGAATCGGCGAACCCGTAGAGCGTCTGCGGGCGGTTCGCCATCTCGAGGGCATAGCCGAGGCCCTTTCTGTAGAAGAACGTCAGCTGATCGCACGCGCGTCGTTCGTCGGCGGAGAGCTCGGCCGGCAGCGGGCCGCCGGTCTGGAGCGCCTTTTCAATTTCGGGTGGAACCGCGAACGCCCAGTTGAGGTGAATGCCGAGCAATTCCGGCGGCGCCTGCGTCCCCATCACGTCCGTGACCATCGCCCCCCAATCGCCGCCTTGCGCCACGAATCGGTCGTATCCGAGGCGCTTCATGAGCGCGACCCAGGCGCGGGCGATGCGGGCGGGGCCCCAGCCGGCCGCGGTCGGCTTGCCTGAAAACCCGTAGCCCGGCAACGACGGAATCACCAGGTGGAACGCGTCCGAGGCGCTTCCGCCGTGGGCCGTGGGATTGGTCAAGGGATCGATGATCTTCAGCATCTCGATGATCGAGCCGGGCCATCCGTGCGTGACGATCAGCGGCAAGGCATCCTCGTGCTTCGAGCGAACGTGGATGAAATGAATGTCCAGCCCGTCGATCTCGGTGATGAATTGCGGCAGGGCGTTCAGTCTGGCTTCGCACTTTCGCCAATCGAAGTCGGTCGCCCAGTAGCGAGCGAGGTTCTGCATCGTCGCGAGTTGCACCCCCTGCGATGCGTCCGCGACTGTTTCCCGTTCGGGCCACCTTGTCGCGGTGATGCGCCGACGCAAGTCGGTCAGGTCCTCTTCCGGAACGTTCACGTGGAACGGACGAATCACATCCTTTTCAGCGGCCTGCTCGGGACGGTTCAATACGCTGGTCTTGGACATGGGAATCTCCTTTGGAGAAGTTCTTCTGAGTGACGCGGGCGTGACTGGCTCTCCAACCCTATGAGCCCACCCCGTCGCGGGATGTTGCGGCGCAAGCGCCTATTTTGCAACAGGTCGTAACGGCGCCCTCCCGCCCTCGTCAGATGGGTGCAGATTCAAGGAGGTGGGCATGCACGCCGAATTCAGAAGCGAATGGTTCGCCGGCTGGGGCACGCTGGCGCTCGTGAACGCCGGGCTCGCGCAGGCCAAGCACCGCAGCGGCCTGCTCTGGTTCCTCGCGTCCCTCTTCATCGGCCCCTTGGCGACGCTCCTCATCGTGATCCTTCACGATCCCCGCGAGCTCAACCGCGACTAATCCCGAACCAAGAACCACGAACCCGGAACCACGACGCAGACGAATCCCCCTCCCGGCCTCCCCCCGGGGGAGGCGCCAGAGGGGGGACCCCTCCGGTTCCTGGTTCCGGGTTCGTGGTTCTTGGTTCGGTGCCCTCCTATCGGACTTGCGGCTCCTCGACGCGGCCGATCCGGGCGGGATCCACGACCGTGTGCCTGCGGGGCTCGATCGTGACCCAGAAGGTCCGCACGTCTCCGACGGGGATGTCCAGCCGAACCAGGTAGCGGCCTGGCGGCAGCGCCACCGGTGCCGGCCGTTCCATCGTCACGACCAGCGGCGAATGATTCGGCACGTCTATGACGGGGCGGCCTTCCCGGTCGAAGACCGAGTAGCCGCTGGGGGCCGGGAGCGACGTGTACCAGTTGGGGTCGCGGGAGTCATCGAAGCAGCGGCCGTCCTGGTTCACCCGGATCATGGGTGTCGCCACGGTCAGGCGCCCGTCTTGCGACTCCTCCCGCACGACGGTTCCCGTGCCCGCGTCGGGGTAAGGGCCGCGGGGGTCCAGGCTGGCGTCCGACTGACACGCCGCCAGCGACAGAAGTAGCGCAGCAGCAATCCTCATGAAGCACCTCCATGGAGAGCGAGCCGGGGTGGCGGAAGATGTTGCGCTCGGGATTGGCGCGTCTCTATGATGACGCGATGAAACTGACCGACGCCGGCGGGTATTTCGTCGCGGAGAACGCAGTCGTCTGCGGCCGCAGCTCGCTCGCCCGCGGCGCGTCGGTCTGGTACGGTGCCGTCGTCCGCGGCGACCTGGCATCCATCACGGTCGGCGAGTTCACGAACGTCCAGGACGGCGCGGTCCTGCACTGCGACCCGGGCAAGGACCTGGTCGTGGGCAGGCACGTCACCATCGGCCACCTGGCCATGGTCCACGCGAAGTCGGTGGGCGACCGCTGCCTCATCGGCATCCACGCCATCCTGCTCAGCGGCGCGGTGGTCGGCGAGGACTGCCTCATCGCCGCGGGGGCGCTGGTCCGCGAAGACCAGGTGATCCCGCCCCGCTCGATCGTGGTGGGCGTGCCGGGGAAGGTGATCGGCCAGACGGACGACGCCTTCGCCAAAGAGTCGGTCGCGCGCGCGCTCCGCTACCACGCTCTGGCGCGGCGGCACGTCGACGGCAAGGTCGATCCCAAGTACATCCCCGACTACCCCCCGCTGGCCGAAAAGTAGGCGCGGCCTGCTCATTTCTTAGCCAAGACCCCCCGCTTTTCGCCCTTGGCACGCACCTTGCATCAGCACCCCGGGTCAAATCTTCAACTTGGGGAGGCTTGGGAATGCGCAACTCATGGGTTGTCATGCTGTTGCTGGGGATGGGCGCGGTCGCGACCGCGCAGGAATCGCGCTTGAATCTGCTGGATGACAAGGCGCTTCCCCCGATTCTGATGACCGAGGAGGACCAGGAGAAGAAGAATCAGGAGCCGCCGGAAATCAAGATCACCGCGGATAAGCTCAAGGACGAGCAGCCGATCGGCCCCTACCGCCGGCCGGTGTGGACCCTGCACCGTCCGTCGCCGACGACCCGCATCTACCTGCAGGTCGACCCGGGCGAGGTCGAGTTCGAGCAGTGGCTGGACATCCGCCTCCGCAAGAAGCGCAGCGAGCCGGACGACCGGATCCGCATGTCGGAGGAGTTCGAGTTCGGCCTGGGCGGCCGCTTCCAGCTCGACCTCTACTACAACACGATCTTCTCGAGGAACAACGGCCAGGACTCGACGCTGACGGCCCGTTCCTGGGCGGCGGAGATCCGCTACGCGCTGGCGGACTGGGGCGTCATCTGGGGCAACCCGACGCTCTACCTCGAGTACATCCTGTGGAACAACGAGCCGAACGGCCACGGCGACGAGGCCACGTCCTCGATCGAGCCCAAGCTCCTGCTGGGCGACGATCTGGGCAACGGCTGGCACTGGGGTGCGAACTTTTTCTACGAGGCCACGTTCAATAACAGCGTGCGGGAAATGGGCGTCACGTATTCGCTGCTCAAGACGCTCATCGACGGCAAGCTCTCCGCCGGCGTGACGTTCAAGGCCGTCTACGAGTCGGACAACATCAGCTCCGATAACAGCAAGACGGACCGTTCGCGCGAGGCCTACCTCGGCCCGAACATCCAGATCCGCATGGCCCCGGTCGAGGCCGAGACGGAGATCGACGGCAAGAAGGTGAAGGTGGTCAAGGCCAAGGCGCACTTGGACATCGAGCCGATCTTCGGTCTGACCGGCGATTCCAGCCGGGTGCAGATCCTGATCATCTTCGGCTGGGACTTCTAAGCAGGGCGGAGCCCTGCTTACCCTGAGCGGAGGCCGCCCGTCGGCGGCCGGAGTCGAAGGGTTGGAGAGTAACTTATGAAGTACGCTGCGCTCCTCCTTCTCGCGTGGGCCGGGATCGACGCCGGTCGGGACCGGTGGAAGGTCGACGTCAAACTGACCCTCGTCGAGAAGGAGGGGCGCTGGACGTTCCTGGTGGACGGCACGACGGACCTTCCCGCGGGCACGGTGTTGAGCGCCCGGGTCTACGTGCTGGACGTCGTGGACGATCCGCGCCAGGGCCGCATCGAGGACGACAGCGAGCCGCTGGTGGGGAAGGACGACCCCCTGCAGTCCGAATGCCGTTACTTCAAGCTGAACGGCGCCAAGTTCAGCGAACGGGTCCATACGTTCCGCCGGAAACCCTACTCGATCTCCTATCGAGTCAAGATCCAGTACTCTCCCGACGACCAGACGGACGCGCTGGCACTCAAGGTCGGCGACACGCCGTTCGTCCACGCGGCGGACCTCCGGGCCGGCACGGACGCCGAGTACGCGGCGCAGCTCCGGGAGCGCGCCCGCGAGATGGGGAAGGAGCTCATGCGCCTCGAGGCGCTGGGGAGCGAGCTCGGCGACTGGATCGCCCGCGCCGCAAAGGCGCCGGCGGACTGGCAGGTCTGGAAGGACGCGGCCACGTCCGAGATCAGCGCCCTGCAGGACAAGAACGAGGAGCGCTTCAAGATCTGGGCGGTCTGGGCGGAATACCAGGGCCGCATGCGGATCGACGGCTTGACGGGATACCTGGATCGGATGATCGCCGCGCTCGACGAGGGCAACGCGAAACAGGTCCGGGCCTGGCTGGCGGGCTACGTGGATTCGATCGACGAGGCCTACACGGCGATCGGCTTCGAGCCGCCGCTCGACGGGCGGAAGGCCGGGCCGCTGCTGGCCGCGTACGAAACGGTGGTGATTCCGGTGCTGGAGGGACGGACCGATCTGAGCCGCAAGGCCCGGGCGGAGGGGATCACGGCCCTCTACAATCTCCTGGGCCTGCTGCGCAGCCGTCCGCGCGGATACGCCTACGTCAACGCCGTCAGCGTGGAGCTGACGCGGGTGATGGAACTGTTCGATGATCACGCCCCCGCTCCGGAGCTGCAGCAGGCGCTCGCGCGCCACAAGGCGGCGCTCCGGGACTTCCGGACCTTTGCGGGCTTACCCTAGACCTGATCTCTCCGGCGAAGGCGTCGCCCAACCTATCCCAGGGCGACGCCTTCGTCCGGCCCGGCGTCCACTTTCCTTTGCCATGAAAAATGGTGATGGCGTGAAAATTTCCCTGCCCGGCCGGCGTAGGATGGACAACGGGCAGTTGAAGAGCGGGAAGAGGTCAGCAGCTCACTCATCGTTTCGATGGAGAGAGGGCGGTCGTATGGTCCCCCCGGAAGTCGTTCCCCCAAGCCTGGAAACCCGTCTCAATCTGGTCTCGCGGCGGGTCTATCAACTCCTCGCGGATCTCGGCGAAGCCGACCTGGAACGGCTCGGCGCGGTTCTCCAGATCCCGAACGAGCTCACCCACGTCGCCGTCGGATGGCTGGCGCGTTCGCGAGTTGTCGACCTGATCGAGGGCTCCGCGGGTAAACTTCAGGTGCGGATTCGGAGGCCTTTCGAGTAAGGCCCCCCTTCTCGCACTGCACCATGGACTCCGGAAAACTCGTCGGGAAGACCATCGCCGGCTGTCGGCTTCTGTCCAGCGTCGCCCGCGGCTCCATGGGCGAGGTCTTCAAGGGCGTTCACGAAGCCCTCCAGCGGCCCGTCGCCGTCAAGGTCGTCGACGTCGACGCGCAGGCCAAGGACACCCTCGACAAGCTCCTCCTCGAGGCCCGCGCGCTCGCCAAGATCGAGCACCCCAACATCGTCCACGTCTACGACGTCGGCGTGCGTGACGGCCTTTTCTACATCGTCATGCAGTACCTGGAGGGGCGCACGGTCCGGGCGGTCTTCGACGAAATGGGCGCGATGCCCAGCGAGGAGGTCTACGCGATCATCGGCGACGTCGCCCGCGGGCTCGGCGCCATGCACCAGGCCGGCCTGCTCCACCGCGACCTCAAGCACGAAAACGTCATGGTCACGTCGGGCGGGAAGGCGAAGATCATGGACTTCGGCCTCGTGCGGGTCGCGGGCGCGAAGGACGAATACCAGGGCTTCGTCGTCGGCACGCCGCCCTACATCCCGCCCGAGGTCTGGCTCAACCGCCCCGCGGACGCGCGCAGCGACCTGTACTCGCTGGGCGTGATGCTCTACTCGCTGCTGACCGGCGTCTACCCCTTCCGGGCGAAGACTCCGGAGGAGTACGCCCAGCTGCACCTGAAGACGACCCCGAAGAATCCCGTGCAGGTCCGCTCGGAGGTGGGCGACGAGCTCGCCTCCGTGACCCTGAAGCTGCTCGCCCGCAACCGGGCCGATCGCTACCCCACGGTGGAGGACTTCCTGCGCGACTTCGAGGGCTGCCGCCGCGGCGCCGCCCCCGAAGCGCTCAAGAGCACCGGCCGCCGGGTGAAGTGCGGCTTCTGCGACTCCATCAACCCCGCCAAGGCGACGAAGTGCAGCGTCTGCGGCGAGGGCCTGAACGTCCCCAAGCAGATCGACCTGTCGGCTCGCGGCAGCGAAGTCGCCTGCCCCGCCTGCGGCGGCATGCGCGAGCGCCGCGCCCGGGCCTGCCCCAGCTGCGGCCGCGGCATCTGCAGCAACTGCCTCCGCAGCGTCGTCCAGCGCGACGGCCTCTGCGCCGCCTGCCTCGCCATCGAATAGCCCCTGCCCGGTGGCTTTTTCTCCGACATGTTGGGAGACTGAAGGTCATTAGTACCGGAGAAGCTCTGCCATGACGCCGACCGGCCGCGACGAGGTGGTGAAGGGCGCGTTCCAGCACCGGGACGCGCTCCTGAGCTACGCCTTCGCGCTCCTGCGCGACTGGGTCAAGGCCGAGGACGTCGTCCAGGACGCCTTCATCGTGGTCATGAACAAGTGGGCCGAGTTCCGGCCCGGCAGCAGCCTCTTCCTCTGGGTCCGGCAGATCGTCCACTTCAAGGCCTTCGAGGCGGCCCGCGCCAGGAAGATGTCGCCCGTCGAGGAGGAACTGCTGGCCCGCGTGGCGGCCTCGATGCAGCGTGGCCTGGACGAGGAGATCGCCCACCGCCAGATGCTGCGGCGCCAGGCGCTCCAGCGCTGTATGTCGCACCTCGACGCGAAGTCCGCCGGGCTCCTCTCGGGCTTCTACACGCAGTCGCTCTCGTGCGAGAGCCTCGCGCAGGCCCACCGGCGCAGCGTCAACGCCGTCCGCCTGGCCCTCTCGCGGCTCCGCAAGCAGCTGCACGACTGCGTCCTGAAGCAGATGCCGGCCCTGGAGGGGCGGGGATGAGCGAAGAGCTTTTCGAACGCTACCTGAGGAACGAGCTCGACGAGGACGGCGCGCGCGAGCTGAGCGCGATCCTGGCCGGCGAGGAGGGCGCCCGCGACTTCGCGGCCTTCGTCCAGGAATGGACCCTGCTCGGCGAAGCGGCCCGCCAGCGCGTCGCCGCCGCCGACCGCGCCGGCAGCCGCCGCATCCGCAAGATCCGCCCGGCGCGCGAGACGGCGTCGAAGGCGTGGATCGGCTGGGCCGCGGGCCTCGTGGCCGCGGCTGCCTTCATGATCGCGCTCGCCACCCCCGGCAGCCTCCCCCCCAAGGAGGAGAAGCAGACCGTGCGGGTCGAGCCGCCCGCTCCCGCCCTCGCCGAGGAGCCGCGTCCCGCGCCCGCGACGCCGCCGTCGCCGCCACCTCCTCCGGCGCCCCCGCGCTCCGAGCCGGAGCGCGCCCCGCTCCCGCCGCCGGCTCCGCGGGTCGAGACCCCGACCCCGCCTGCTCCCGCGCCGCCGCCGCCCAGGGAGAAAGTTCCGGAGACGCGACCTGAACCCGAGAAGAAAGTCGCCCGCTCCGTCCTCGCCCTCCTGGGCCGCGTCCAGGGAGACATCCAGATCCTCTCGCCCGTGGGAAGGCGCAAGGCCGTCGCGGGCGAAGGCCTCGGGGCCGACGAGGGCGTCGACGCGGCCGGCTCCGGGAGCCACGCGACGCTCGATTTCCCCGACGGCTCGCGGATCGAGCTCGGCGCCGACACGTCCGTCGAAAAGCTGGTCGAGAAGCAGGGAAAGCGCGGCCTCGCGTTGTCCCGCGGCAGCATCGCGGCGACGGTGACGAAGCAGGCCGCCGGCCGGAGCCTGACCGTGACGACCGCGCATGCCGAAGTCACGGTGATCGGCACCCAGTTCAGCCTGAGCGCGCTGCCGGACTCGTCGCGGCTCGAGGTCCGCGAGGGACGTGTTCTCCTCCGGCGCCTGCCCGACGGCGCGTCGATTGAGGTCTCCGCGGGACACCTCGCGGTCGCGGCGAAGGGCGTGAAGCTCGAATCCAAACCCATCGTGTACACGAAGGAGTTCCCGGTCGCGGCCGACACCTCGATCTCCGGGGCCGACCCGTCGCGCGCGTTCGGGGCGGAGGAGCAGCTCGAGGTCGACGGCGACGAGACGGAGGGGAAGAAGATCTACGGGCTCCTCCGCTGGGACTTCTCGGAGCTTCCCGCCGGCGCCGTCGTCAAGTCCGCGGTCGTCACCCTCTACGTCGTCGATGCGTCGCAGGGCGTCGGCTACTCCTTCTACGAGATGAGGCGTGCCTGGAGCGAGGCGGAGGCGACCTGGCGCCTGGCAGCCACGGGTTCGCCCTGGCGCAGCGCCGGGGCGAGGTCGCCCGCGGAGCGCGGCTCCGAGGCGCTCGGCACCCTGGCGCCCCGCACGAAGGGGGAAGTCCGCATCCTGCTGAACCCGGCGGCCGAGGGGCTGATCCAGTCCTGGATCCGCCTGCCGGCCTCCAACCACGGGTTTGTCATCGCGAACGACAACAACACCGACGGCTTCAAGTTCTACTCGCGCGAGTCGTCCCACGCCGATCGCCGTCCCCGGCTGACGCTCACCTATACGCTCTCCGCGAAATAGATTTTCCGACATCTTCCGCCCGCCTCCCTCATTGGTTCTCGTCTACGGGAGGTTGGGATGGGGGTTCTGGCCGCGATCCTTTGGCTGGCGGCGCCGGCCCACGAGGACCTGGAGCTCCAGATTGCCCGGCTCAGCGAGCAGATCCGGCGGGAGCCGGAGCGCGCCATCCTCTACTACCGGCGCGGCGAGCTCCGCCGGATGCACGAGGAGTGGACGGGCGCCCGCGAGGACCTCGAGCGGGCCGCCGCCCTCGACCCGGAACTCGCCGTCGCGGACCTCGCGCTCGGCCGGCTCTGGAACCAGGCCGGCGATCCCCGTCGCGCCCGGACGGCCCTCGACCGCTTCCTGAAGCGCAGCCCCGACCACGGCGAGGCGCTGCTGGAACGCGCCCGCGCCCGCGCGGCGCTCGGCGACCGGGACGGGGCCCTCGACGATTACGGCCGCGGCATCCCGCTCCTGGAGCAGCCGCGTCCGGAGAACTACATCGAGCGCGCCGAGCTGCTGCGCGCGGGGAAGCGGCCCGACGAGGCCATCCGCGCTCTGGAAGAGGGGATCCGGAAACTCGGCCCCGCGCTGCCGCTGCAGCTGGCGCTGCTCGATCTCGAGCTCGACGCCGCGCGCTTCGACGCCGCCCTGGCCCGGGTGGACGAGATCGCCCGCGCCTCCGAGCGCAAGGATCTCTGGCTCGTGCGTCGCGGCGAGATCCTGCGGCAGGCGGGCCGCGCGGCCGAGGCCGCCGAGGCCTTCCGCGCCGCGCTTGCGTCGATCGACGCGCTCCCCGCCGCCCGCCGCCGAACGAAATTTACCAAGGACCTCGAGAACCGGGTGCGAGCCGAGTTGGAGGCCCTCCGATGAAGATCCTGCCGGCGATCCTGACGTTCCTGGCCGCGGCGTCCCCCGCGCTGGCCCAGACGGTCACCCGGGGACCGTACCTGCAGCAAGGCTCGAACTCCCAGGTCATCGTCCGCTGGCGCACGGACGTCGCGACCGACAGCCGCGTGCGCTACGGCACGACGCTCGTCTCGCCGCTGCCGACGATCGTCGACAACTCGACCTCGACCACGGAGCACATCGTCAAGATCACGGGCCTCGCCGCGAACACGAAGTACTTCTACTCCGTCGGGTCGACGACCGCGACGCTCTCCGGGCCCGACGCCAACACGTTCGTCGTCACCGCGCCCACGCCGGGAACGGCCAAGAACACCCGCGTCTGGGTCCTGGGCGATTCGGGGACGAACAACAGCAGCCAGAAGGCCGTTCGCGACGCCTACTACTCCTTCACGGGGACGCGCCATACGGACCTCTGGCTCATGCTGGGCGACAACGCCTACAGCAGCGGCACCGACGCCGAATTCCAAAACGCCGTCTTCGGGTCCACGAACGCGTACGCCACCATGCTCCGGAAGTCCGTCCTCTGGCCGACGCTCGGCAACCACGACGGCGGCTCGGCCAACTCGCTGACCCAGACGGGCCCGTACTACGACATCTTCAGCCTGCCTGCCAACGCGGAGGCGGGCGGGATGGCGTCCGGGACCGAGGCGTACTACTCGTTCGACTACGGCAACATCCACTTCATCTGCCTCGAGTCCTACCAGGTCCCCGCCAACGCGACCGCCTTCTCGACCATGAAGACCTGGCTGACCAACGACGTCAACGGCACGGCGCGCGACTGGGTCGTCGTCTTCTGGCACCACCCGCCCTACAGCAAGGGCTCGCACGATTCCGACACCGACAGCCTGATGACCAAGATGCGGACCGACATCAACCCGATCATCGAGAACGGCGGTGTCGACCTCGTGCTCTGCGGCCATAGCCATGCGTACGAGCGCTCCTTTCTGATCGACGGGCACTACGGGCTCTCGACCACGTTCACGGCGTCGATGAAGCTCGACGCGGGCAGCGGCCGCGACCCGGCCCCCTATCAGAAGTCCAGCGGGACGCTTTCGCACGACGGCACCGTGTACGTCGTGGCCGGCAGCTCCGGCCAGACGGCCGGCGGCTCGCTCAACCATCCCGCGATGTTCATCTCCCTCAACAATCTGGGCTCCCTGGTGCTGGACATCAACGGCAACCGCCTCGACGCAACGTTCCTGCGCGAGACGGGCGCCGCGGACGACACGTTCTCGATCGTGAAGGGAACGCCTCCGCCGCCGCTGCCCACCGTCACGGTGACGGCGAGCGACCCCAACGCGTCGGAGGCCGGTCCGAACAGTGGGACCTTCACGATCACGCGCACGGGCAGCACGACCTCGTCGCTCCTGGTGAACTTCTCGATCGCCGGGACGGCGACGAACGGGACGGATTACGCCACCCTCACGAGTCCCGTGACCATTCCGGCCGGGGCGGCGAGCAAGACCGTCACGGTGACGCCGATCGACGACAGCGCCGTCGAATCCCCCGAGACGGTCCTCCTGACGCTGACCACGGGCTCCGGCTACACGCTGGGGTCACCGAAGGCCGCCACGGTCACGATCGCGGACAACGACAGCCCGACGGCCGACGCGGACGGCGACGGCCTGCCGGATTCGTGGGAGATCGCGCACTTCGGCAACACGACGTCGCAGAACGGGAGCGGCGACCCCGACCATGACGGCGCGACGAACGCCGAGGAGTTCGCCGCGGGCACGGACCCGATGGATCCCGCGTCCAAGCCTCCGGCTCCGGCGCCGTCGACGGGCGGCGGGGGAGGGGGCGGCGGAGGCGGCTGCGGTCTGACGGGCCTCGAGGTCGTCCTGGCGCTCCTGCTGCTTCGGCGCCGCTCCCTGTGATTCACATTTATCGGGATCGGTGCTATATAGGAGCATGCACCGAGGGCTGCTCTTGCTGCTTCTTCTGTTGGCCGCGTGCGGCCGGCCCGAGGGAGGAGCTCCGCCGGCGCGCGTCGTCCCCAAGGCGCCGCCGCCCGAGCCCGAGCCGCGGCCCTTCGTGTTCCAGGAGGAGAACCGGACCCGCCGCGTGGCGGTCGAGGGCCCGATCCGCCGCGGCCCCTACGTCCAGGCCGTCGGGACGACGAAGGCGACCGTCTGCTTCGAATCGGTGGACGCGGTGGAGGGGAAGGTCGCCTGCGACGGCCGCATGGCCGCGAGTCCCAAGGGGACGCGGCATGAAATCGCCCTCGACGGGCTGAAGCCGGGCACGCGCTACTCCTACACGATCCAGCCGGGCGGCATCGGCGGCAGCTTCAAGACGGCGCCCGACGGCGACGGCGATCTCGTCTTCCTCGCCTGGGGCGACTGCCGGACCTACCACGACCGCCTGGCGCGCGTGGCGACGCTCGCGGCCAAGGACCTGGCGGATTTCTCGGTCCACACCGGGGACCTCGTCGACGAGGGGACGGTGGAGGAGGACTGGGACCGCTTCTTCGAGGCGGCGGCGCCGCTGCTCCGCACGGGGGCGCTCTGGCCGTCGATCGGCAACCACGAGGTCGGCTCCCGCCAGTACTTCGACCTCTTCGTGCTGCCGGCGCCGGAGAACTACTACACCTTCACGGCGGGCCCCGCGCAGTTCTTCATCCTCGATGCCAACTGGTCGCCGCGGAAGGACCCGAAGCAGCTGGCCTGGTTCGCGGAGGAAGTGAAGAAGAGCAAGGCGCGCTTCAAGTTCGTCGTCTGCCACCACCCGCTGCTCTCCTGTCCGGACGACGACTTCGTCTTCGACAAGGATTCGAGCATGTACGCCCTCTACGGGCGCGCGATCGAGGAGGCGAAGGTCACGGCCGTCTTCCAGGGCCACAATCACAACTACCAGCGGGCCGAGCGGAAGGGCGTGGTCTACATCACGACCGGCGGCGCCGGCGCACCGCTGTATCCGATCGGCGACCTCACCCCCGAGACGAAGTTTGCCCGCGAGGTGCACCACTACGTGCGCGTCCGCCTGACGGGCCGCACGATGCTGCTCGAAGCGGTCGACTGGTCGGGCAACGTGATCGATCGCGACGAGCGCACGGTCCCCTGATTCTCGATTCTTTATTCTCTCCCCAAACGCCTTACACGCTTCTTACATGCATTTGACTGCCCCCTGACAGCATCGCGGGGCCGCATTCCGTACCATGGGCACCGTTGAAGGAGAGATGCCCATGATGCTGCTCGTGCTCGCCGCGCTGCTCGCCGGACCCCAGGACGACCCCTCCGTCCTCTATCGCGAAGGCCTCTACGAGGAGATCGACCAGGGGAACCTCGAGAAGGCGCTGGAGCTTTACGGGAAGCTGCTCAAGGGGAACGCCGAGCCGGGCCTGAAGGCGCGCGCGTTCTACCGGCGCGGCGCCTGTCTCGAGAAGACGGGGAAGAAGGCGGAGGCCGAGCAGGTCTACCGCGACGTGCAGGAGCGCTTCCCGGACCAGGCCGAGATCGTGAAGCAGGCCCGGGGCCGCCTCGCGGCGCTGAGCGGCAACGGGCGCGCCGCGGCCTATTCACCCGAGGGGGAGATCCAGCAACTCATCCTCGACCTGGGCGCCCGGGACGCCACGAACGATGCCGCCAGCACTCGCGAGAAAGCGATCCACCGGCTGACGCTCATCGGGGAGGCGGCGGTCCCGGAGCTGAAGCGCGCCCTGGGCCATAAGGACACTCATCTGGCCTGCGGGGCGGCCCGGGTGCTGCTGGCCCTGGATCACCCGGAGGGGGCCTATGAGGCGTTCATGCGCACGACCCTTGATCTCTACGATGCGCGCTCGTTCGGCAAGCTCCTCTCCCGGAGCGAAGAGGACCGCAAGCGGTTCTGCGGGGACTCGGACCGGCTGCCCCCGTCCCCGCTGTCGCAGATCCTGGCCGCGACCAGACCCCAGCTCAAAGACTCCCGGCTGAGCAAATCCATCGAAGATCGGGTGCTGAAAGCCGACTTTCCCCGTTCGCCCGACCAGTTTTACCCGCTGATCCACTCGTGGTGGGAAACATCGGAGCCGGCACAGCTCCACGGCGCGGTCCGCCGGCTCTTGCGGGAGTCGGAGAAACCGCAGTTCGAGAAGATTCAACTGCTCCTATCGTCGCGGCCCCAGGCGCTCAAGGTCGACGTCTCCCCGGAGTTCGCGGAGGAGCTCCGGCAGGCGTCGCAATCCCAGGACATCAAGAGCTTCGGGTACTGGCTCCGTGTGATGGCCGCGTACCTTCCTGCGAAGGATTTGATCCAGGTCATCTTTTCGGGCTGGCTGAAAGGGCCGAATGCCGAGCGGGCCCTGATGGCGGCCGAGATGTTCGCAGATTCGCACGGGGCGGACCCTTACCCCGACCTGCCCGACTTCGCCTGCGATGCCCTGATTTCCAAGGACTACCGCGGCGACGTCAAGCGGGCCCTGCTCCGCGGACTTTGGAACTGGGCGGACGTGAAGGTGGACGTGGAGCCGCGGAAGTCCAAAATCATGGAGTACTTCGTCGACTACCTCGGGAAGGTACCGGCCAGGCCGCCGGAAGAGGCTGACGACGTGGCCGGCTACGGCCAGGAATTCCTCTTCAAGCACCTGCCCGACGAGGCCGCGGGGTGGGAGCATCTCTGCGACCTGGAGCTGACCCTGCGCCCCAATCTGCTGGGGATGTCGAGCGTCCTGGGTCGCAGGATGGAGGCCAGCGACCGCGTGAGAAGCCTCTATGTCCAGGCGGTCACACGGGCCCTTGTGCACGACGACCGGGAGGTGAGGGGGCGCGCCATCCGGCAACTGGGCACCTACGTCACGCCGCGGGAGCAGCGTGGGCTGGCGAAGATCCTTCCCCGGGTCCCGAACGATATTCTCGGCGCCGTGATGCTGAAGATGACGGCCGGGTTCAGCGCCCTCGGCGTGGAGGAACGGAAGGCGGAAATCCCGTCGCTCGCCCCGCTGTTCAAGTCGGAGAACGCCCGGCTGCGCGAGCAGATGGTGGCCCACTTCAGGACCTTCAGCGACGGATCGGTGGACGGGTTCATGAAGGACGCGCTCGACGACGCGGAGCCGGCGGTCCGACGCTCCGCACTCGAATTCTGGGTGGCCCGCCGCTCGCCGGAAGGTGTCCCCATCCTGATCCGGGCGCTGCAGGATCCCGACGTGACGATCAAACGGAAGGCCATCGCGGCGCTGGGCCGCACGCCGGCGCTCGACTCGGTGCCCCCGCTCCTGGAGTTCCTGCGTTCCTCCAACAACGAGCTCCGCGGCGATGCGCAGGTCGCCCTGAAAGAAATCCAGCAGTACTACGACGAACAGGAACAGTGGCGGAAGTGGTACGAGGACATGAAGAAGCGGGCCCCGAAGGACAAGTAGTTCGACTCGGCGTATGGGGGTTGCCTCGCTCACTACAAGTAGCGGCCGCGGCTGTTGCCCCCGCGGTCCGAGGGCCGTACAGTAGGGGGCAGATATTCATGAACCGGCCGACCCGGCTCGTCCTGTTCGCGGCGCTCGCCCTCGTCGTCGGGTCGGGGGCCGCGCTGGCCTTCCTCGGATTTCGCTCCCTGCGGGCGGAGGAGATCGTGCGCCGCTCGGAGGCGGAACGGCAGGCGCGGGCCTTCGCGCGGCTGGCCGCGGAGGAGCTCGACGGCGACCTGCGCGGGCTGGTCGTCGCGGAGCGCGCGGTTGTCCGGGACATCCTCGACAAGGGGGGCTCGCCGCCTCGCGCGGTCGTCGCGATCCTGGGCGCCTGGGGCGATGTCGTGTGGCCGCCCAGTTTCGACGAGGGAGAGCAGAGCCTGTCGGAACGGGTGCTGCGGGAGCGGCCCGAACTCGTGCATGCCGTGCTGCGCGCGGAGGCGATGGAATTCCGGGAGGCCCAGCCGGCGAACGCGGCCGTCGCGTACGCCGATCTCGCCGAAGCGCTCGATTCGCCCGCGACCCGTGCCCGCCTGCTCTACCGGGCCGCGCGCTGCTCCTCCCGCGCGGGCGACCGCGGCTCGGCGCGGGCCCGCTGCGAGACGCTGCTCCACGCCTACGGCTCGGCCCGCAGCGAGACCGGCATCCCGTTCTCGATCCTCGCGAAGCTTCAGCTCCTGGCGGAATCTCCGGCGGAGGAACGCCACGCGCCCGCCGAGGCGCTGGCGGGAGACCTGGCTCGCGCCGGGCTGCTGCCCGAATCGGCCCTCCATCTCCTCCAATCGCTCTCGACCCTGTGCCCCACGGCGCGCCTTGAGGACGCTTTCGAAGAAGCGCGGGCGCGGCTGCGCGTCCTCCGCTGGGCCCGGGTCGAGGAGGCGCAAAGCGAGTTCTGGATGGCAAGCGCCCGCGGAACCTGGGCCGGGTGGATCCAGCCGCGCTCCGAGGGCGGGCGGATCGTCTGCGCCGCGGCCGTCGCGCCGATCCCCCGGCCGGAGACGCGGCGGAAGCTCGAGGAGCTGGCGCGCCTGCAGAACGTCTCGTTCTCGCTCCAGTGCGGCGACCGCTGGGTCCTGCCGGAACTGCCCGGGGCCGAAGTACAGGAGAGCCTGGCGGCGGGGACCGCGCGGCTCGTCGCGTCGATCGGCGATCCGGGCCTCCTGGAACGCGAGTCGCGGACCCGCCGCCTCCTGCTGGGCGGACTGATCGCGGTGCTGCTCCTGGCAATGTCGATCGGGGGCTACGCCACGGTGCGGAGCGTGCGGCGCGAGCTCCGGCTCGCGCAGCTGAAGTCCGACTTCGTCTCCAACGTCTCCCACGAGCTCCGCACGCCGCTGACGTCGATCCGCATGTTCTCCGAGATGCTTTCCGACCCGAAGGAGCCCGCCGAGACGCAGCGCCGGGAGTACGTCGAGATCCTGAAGCGCGAGACGGTGCGGCTCTCGGCGCTCGTCGAGCAGATCCTCGAGAGCGCGCGGCTCAACCGGGGCGCCCCGGCGTTCCGCTTCGAGCGGCGGGACCTGCGCGACGTCGTCGGCCGCGCGGTCTCGAGCTTCCGCTCGTTGCACCCCGAGGTCGCGGTGGCCTATGCGCCGCCCGCAGAGACGGTGGCGGCGAGCGTCGACGGGTCCTCGATCGAGCAGGTGCTGCACAACCTGCTCGATAACGCGGCGAAGTATTCGCCGTCGACTCCGAAGGCCGAGGTGAGCCTCGGGGTCCGCGACGGCCGCGCGCGGATCGACGTGCGCGACGAGGGCAGCGGCATCGATCCGGCCGACCTGCCGGGCCTCTTCCTGGAGTTCCGTCGCGGCTCGAACCCGCTGACGCTGCGGGTGCCGGGGACGGGGCTCGGGCTCGCGCTCGTGAAGCGGATCGTCGAGGCCCACCAGGGGAGCGTCTCGGTCGCGAGCGCGCCGGGGCGGGGGAGCACGTTCACGGTCGAGGTCCCGCTATGTCGCGAATCCTAGTCGTCGAGGACGACAAGGCCATCCTGCGCGGGGTGACCGACGTCCTGAAGAAGGAAGGCTTCGAGGTGCTCGGCGCGCCCGACGGCCGCAAGGGGCTCGACCAGGCGCTGCGGGACGACGTCGACCTGGCGATCCTGGACGTGCGGCTGCCCGAGATGGACGGCTTTGAGGTCTGCCGCCGAATCCGCGAGGACAAGCTCCAGTTCCCGATCCTGATGCTGACCGCCAAGAGCCAGGAAGCCGACAAGGTGCTGGGGCTCGGCCTGGGCGCGGACGACTACATGACGAAGCCGTTCGGCATCGGGGAGCTCGTCGCGCGGGTGAAGGCGCTGCTGCGGCGCTCGCAGGTGCGCGCGGAGCCGGGCGACCCGCGGAGCTTCGCGTTCGGCGGGGTGGAGGTGGACTTCGAGGCGCGCCGCGTGACGCGCTCGGGCCGCGAGGTGACGCTGACGGCGCGCGAGTTCGACATGCTTCGCTACCTCATCCGCCGCCGCCAGACGGTGGTGACGCGCGACGACCTGCTCAAGCACGTGTGGCACTACGAGGAGCTGCCGGTGACCCGGACGGTGGACGTCCACGTGGCGGAGCTGCGCAAGAAGCTCGAGAAGCGCCCGGCCAAGCCGCGCCACATTCTCAGCGTGCGCACGGTGGGGTATCGCTTCGAGCCCTGAAGACGGACACGGAACACCGAACCAGGAACACCGACGCGGAGGCGTTCCCCATCCCTGCCTTCCCCGGGGGAAGGGGTGACGATCAGATCAACGACCGCAGGATCCGGCCCATCTTGTTCGGATCGTGGCGGATGTAGTGCTGGCCGACGGCCATGTCCTTGCCGGCGGGACGCTGGTAGAGGGTCAGGACGTCCTTGCCCTCGGGCTCCAGCAGGTCGGCCTGGATGACGCGGGTCTCGCGCATGCCCTCCACGTCGAGGCGCACCGGCTCGGCGCCGTCCTTGCGGTAGGTCTTCATCCACTTCTCGGGCGGCTTCTTCGAGTTGACCAGCGCGACGTCGGGCGAGGTGCCCAGGTAGATGGAGAGCTGCTCGATGTGGTCGCGCGCGCTCATGCCGTCGGTCTGCCCGGGCTGAGTCATAATGTTTACGACCTGGACCTTGAGGGCCTTGGAGACGCGGAGCGCGGTCTGGATCCCGCGGGTGAGGAGCGCGCTGATGATCCCGGTCATGAGCGAGCCGGGGCAGAAGACGATGAGGTCCGCGTGGGCGATGGCGCGGATGCAGGACGAGAGGCAGGTCACGACGGGCCAGTGGAAGAGGCGCCGGATCGGGACGCGCGGGACGCGCTCGAGGATCTCCCACTCGCCGCGCACCATGCGGCCGTCGGCCAGCTCGGCGCAGATGTGGGTCGACTGGTCCGAGACCGGCAGGATCGTGTGGGGGACGCCGAGCTCGACGCGGAGCGCGTCGATCGCCTCCGAGAGCGAGCCCTTCATGCGGATGAGGGCGCAGACGAGGAGGTTGCCGACGCTGACGCCGTCGAGGTCGCCCTCGCGGAAGCGGTAGCGGAGGAGGCTGCTCAGGAGGCGCTGGTCGTCCGCGAGGGAGGCGAGGCAATTGCGGATGTCGCCGACCTGGGGGATGCCGAAGATCTTGCGGAGCTGGCCGCTGTGGCCGCCGTTGTCGGTGACGCCGACGAGGGCGGTGATGTCCAGGGGGTATTTGGCGAGGCCGCGGAGGACCTGGGACTGGCCGGTTCCCCCTCCGATGCAGACGACTCTCTTGCGTCGCACTGGAGCAAGTCTAACAGATAATCCCGCCCCGTGCCTAATCGGGGGCGTATAATGAGATAGACGGTCCATCGATAGGAAAAGGGTTGGGGTTGTTCAGCGTCCCGGGAAGGGAAGTCTACACACCGGCACCGGCAGCGGCGACCGACACCGGAAAACTATCTGAACGTGAGCCCGTGGTCCGCCCGAAGGGGCGGGGCGCGGGCTTTTTCTTTTTCACCGGGCGGCCCGCGCGAAAGGAGGAACGTCGGGGTTGAGGCGCGATCAATTCTAGATGGAAAGGGAATCCGGTATGTCGACGTTCACGGACAAGCAGCTGAAGTGCATCGAGTGCAATGGGGACTTTACGTACACGGTGGCGGAGCAGGAACTGCATCAGTCGCTGGGCTACCAGAACGAGCCCAAGCGCTGCACGCCCTGCCGCGAAGCGAAGCGGCAGCGGAAGGGCGGCGGGGGCGCGGGTGGCGGTCCCCGCGGCGGTGGCGGAGGCGGCCCCCGCGGGGGCGGCGGCGCTCCGCGCGAGTTCTTCGCGGCGATCTGCGGCGAGTGCGGCAAGGAGGCCCAGCTCCCGTTCAAGCCGCGCGGCGATCGTCCGGTCTACTGCAGCGATTGCTTCTCGAAGAAGCGGACGCCGATGTAAGCAGAACCAGGAACCACGAACCAGGAACCAAGAGGGCCCCGCCTGCCGGCGGGGCTCTTCATTTTCGTGAAGCGGGTGCGGAGTGCCGAGGGGCGGCGTTACGACAGGAAACCTCGTGAACCTGGCGGTGCAGGCGGTCCTTGGCGCGTTGCTTCTCTGGGGAAACCTGCAAGCCGACTGCCACAATCCCTTATTGCCGATGGTTGTCCAGGTGCAGGGACTTTGTTTTGCCGTCGGGGTTGTCAGAGCGGTCCTGTGCTTGAAGAAGGTCCCTCCGGAGTGGAAGCCGGCCGTGATCCGGAATGCGATGGTCCTGGGCCTTTCCCTCCTTCTCTCGGCGCCAGCGGCCTGGGTGTGGGGATGCTGGCTCCTCGACAGCCTCCGCGCGCGCAGCTAATTCCACTTTTTCGGTTGACGATGACCCCGCAGCAGCGTAATATTGCTATGAGACTGAGACTCAGTCTCAGGTAGAGGGTACAGTGGCGGACCAGCTCAAGGCCATCGAAGAGTTCATGAAGTCCCGCGGGCTCAAGCTCACGGGGCCCCGCAAGCGCGTCGTCCAGAAACTCCTCAGCGTCAAGGGACACGTCGCCGCCGACGACCTCATCGAACAACTCCGCCGCGACAAAACGCCCGTTTCCAAGGCCACCGTCTACCGCACCCTCGCCCTCGTCAGCCAGTCCGGCCTCATCGACGGCCATGACTTCGACAAGGGCAAGCGCCTCTACGAGCCCATGATCGGCCGCGCCCACCACGACCACATGTACTGCATCTCCTGCGGCAAGGTCATCGAATTCGAAGAAGAAGCCATCGAGCGCCTCCAGGACATGGTCGTCCAGCGCCACAAGTTCACCCCCGTCTACCACAGCCACAAGATCTTCGGGTACTGCGCCAACTGCGGCGTCCCCAAGGGGCGGCCGTGATGAGCGTGAAGGACCTCGGACTCCACGGCAGCGGCGAGATCGCCCACGTCGCCGGACGCGGGCCGCTCACCCAGCGCCTCCTCGCCATGGGCTTCCTCCCGGGCACCCGCCTCCGCGTCGTCCAGATCGCCCCCTTCGGCGACCCCATCACCGTCGAGCTCGACGGCTGGCGCGTCAGCCTCCGCCTCCGCGAGGCCGATGCCCTCCAGGTCAAGCCCACGAACGGCAACGGGAACGGGAAGGGGGGCCACGCGTGAGCAGCGCCACCCTCGCGCCCGTTCGGACGGCCAGCGCCTTGGTTGCGGTCATCGGCAACCCCAACACCGGCAAGAGCTCCCTCTTCAACGCCCTCACCGGCATCCGCCAGCACGTCGGCAACTACCCCGGCATCACCGTCGAACGCAAGGAAGGCGCGTGCCGCCTCGAGGACGGCGAGGTCACCCTCATCGACCTCCCCGGCACCTACAGCCTCGCCGCCATGAGCGCCGACGAACAGGTCATCATCGACGTCCTCTCGGGCCGCCAGGCTGAAACCCGCGCGCCCTCCGCCGTCCTCTGCGTCGTCGACGCCTCCAACCTCCGACGCAACCTGTTCCTCGTCTCCCAGGTCGCCGAAACCGGCCTCCCTGTCGTCGTCGCCCTCAACATGATCGACGAGGCCCGGCAACGCGGCGTGACCCTCGACGTCCCCGGTCTCGCGGCGCGGCTGGGCGTCCCGGTCGTCCCCACCGTCGCGGTGAAGGGCGAGGGACTCCCCGAGCTCCGCCGCGCGCTCTCCGAGGCGCTCCGCTCGAAGAACCAGTTTGCCCCCGTGGCGTGGCCGCCCGCGGTCGTCGAGGCCCGCGGCATCGTCGCCGACGCGGCCGCCAAGGCCGGCCGCCCGTGCAGCGAGGCAGAGATCAGCCGGCTGCTCTTCGACGTCGAGCCGTCGCTGGCGTTCACGGGCATGATCGAGGCCCGCGCCCGCGCCCACAAGGTCCTCGAAAGCGCCGGGATCGACCCCGTCAGCGCCGAGGCGTTCCTCCGCTACCGCCACCTCGACGGCCTGATCGGCGGCGTCGCCAAGGCGGCCGAGCCGACGCCGGCCGCCGAGCGGCCCTACAAGATCGACAAGCTCTTCACCCATCGGGTGGGCGGCCTCCTGGTCTTCCTCGCGCTCATGTTCGGAGTCTTCGCCTCGGTCTACTGGATCGCGAAGCCCCTGATGGACGGCATCAAGTGGCTCTTCGACAGCCTCGGCGGCTGGGCCGGGGGGGCGCTGGCCGGTCATCCGATGCTGAAGGACCTCGTCGTCGACGGCGTGATCAAGGGCGCAGGCGGCGTCATCACCTTCCTTCCGCAAATCCTGATCCTGTTCCTCTACGTCGCGATCCTCGAGGACTCCGGCTACATGGCCCGTGCGGCCTTCCTGATGGACAAGGTGTTCAGCTGGACGGGACTGAACGGGAAGAGCTTCGTCCCGATGCTCTCGAGCTTCGCGTGCGCCGTGCCCGCCATCATGACGACCCGCACCATCGAGGACCCCAAGGCGCGGCTCTCGACCATCCTGGTGTCGCCTCTCATGAGCTGCTCCGCGCGGCTGCCGGTCTACGTGCTCATGATCGGCGCCTTCATCGAGCCGAAGTACGGGCCCCTCTGGGCGGGCGTCGCGCTCTTCGCGATGCACCTCCTGGGTCTGGTGGCGGCGATCCCGATCGCCTTCGTGATCAACCGCTTCCTTCTCAAACTCCGGCCGCTGCCGTTCATCCTGGAGATGCCGCCGTACCGGATGCCGCGCCCGCTCAGCGTGGGCCGGCGGATGTTCCTGAGCGGCCGCGAGTTCGTCGTCCGGGCCGGCACCGTGATCTTCGCGATCTCGATCATCATCTGGGCGCTCTCGTACTTCCCGCGCCCTTCGTCACCGGACGTCGACAAGTCCGCCGCCCTCGAGCAGAGCGTCCTGGGCCGCTTCGGCAAGGCCGTGCAGCCCGTTTTCGCGCCCGCCGGCTTCGACTGGAAGACCACCGTCGCGGTGCTGGCCGCCTTCCCGGCCCGCGAGGTCGTGGTTTCGACCCTGGGCATCCTCTACTCGGTGGAGGAGGGCGGGTCGCTGAACAAGGAGATGGCCCAGGCGAAGTGGCCCGACGGCCGCGCGGTATTCACCCCGGCGATGGCGGCCGCGGTCATGGTGTTCTTCGCGTTCTGCCTCCAGTGCGGCTCCACCATGGCGGTGATGGCGCGGGAGGCATCCTGGAAGTGGGCGGGTTTTGCGTTCGTCTACATGACGACGCTGGCGTGGATCGCCGCCGTGGCGACGTACCAGATCGGCCGATCCATTTCAGGCTGAGTACCTCGACAAGCTCGGTACAGGGAGGAGTCATGCTCGACACCGTCATCGTCGCGATCGTGGTCGGCGGCGCCGTGGCCTACCTGGCGTGGAGCGTGTGGCCGCGGCGGCGGGCCTCCCGACTCCCGGCCTCCTGCAGCGGCTGCGCCCAGCACAAGCAGGGATAGAGCGATGGAAGCCCCGACCAAGGAGAAGATCGAGATCCGGTTGGCGGAGCGCAAGGTGCTTCGGAGCGAGGAGCTCTTCGGCGCGGCGCGCGAGATCACGATCCGCCACAACGGCCAGGAGTACCGGCTCCAGGTGACGAGGAACGGAAAACTGATCCTCATCAAGTAGCGGTTCCACCCAAGCCAGCCACCACGACGGTAGCCAGCCAGGGAACGACGTGTTCGTTTTCTGGCTTTTTTCTTTTCGGAGGGAGTCATGCGGTTCCTAGGGATGGGCGCGGTTGCGGCGGTCGCAATCCTGGCCTGCGCGACGGTCGCGCGCGCCGACGAGCGGAAGTACACCTACAGCTACGAGGCCAAGACGCTGCCGACGGGCCTCTGGGAGTTCGAGTCGTGGGCGACGCTGCGGGCGCACCGCGACGAGGGCAAGGTCTGGTTCCTCGACCTGCGCGAGGAGATCGAGTACGGCGTCACCGACCGCTTCACGGTGGCGGGCTACCTCAACCTCGAGGTCGAGAGCCTCAAGGACGTCCCGGGCGAGAAGGACGAGACGGAGCTGGAGTTCGAGTCGGTCTCGGTCGAGCTGAAGTACAAGGTGACGGATCCGGTGGCCGACCCGATCGGCGTGCTGCTTTACGCCGAGGTCGCCGCGGGCCCCAAGGAGCAGGAGCTGGAGCTCAAGCTGATCCTGAACAAGCAGGTGGGCCCGGTGAACCTCGTCTACAACCTGATCTTCGAGCTGGAGCGCGAGAAGGACGGCAGCGAGTGGGAAAACGAGTCGATGATCACCAATACGTTCGGCGCCTCCTTCGACTTGGCGTCCAACTGGGCCGTCGGGGCCGAGCTGGTGATCCGGACGCTCTTCGAGGGCAACTTCAAGGAGCGGGAGCAGACCGGCGCGCTCGTGGGCCCGAACATCCACTACTTCACGAAGTCCTGGTGGATCACCGCCACCTTCCTGGTCCTGACCCGAGAGCCGGACGTCTTCGAGAAGTACGAAGCCCGCATCATCTTCGGCCTCAACTTCTAAGCGACCCCATTGATCCCGGGCCCCTCCCTTCGTACCGCGGGGGGGAGGGGGCCACAATTGAGATTGAGACTCAGTTGCAATTCCGGGCGTATTCTATTATGCTTTGGTGCGGATGAAGAAGGCGAGCCTGGCCCTGGCGCTGGCGGCCCTCGCGGGCTGCGCGGTCTATCTGCCGGTCCCCGACATGATGATGGCGGGCGGCGACGACGCGCGGCTCGGCGAGTTGAAGTCCGGCCGCGAGCTCTACATCAACAAGTGCTCGGGCTGCCACGCCCTCATCCCGGTCGACAAGTTCGACGACGCCCGCTGGGTCTCGGAAGTCGACGAGATGCTCAAGGCCAAGAAGGTCAAGATGTCCAACCAGGACCGCGACCGCCTCCTCGACTACCTCACGACGGCCAACGGCCGCTAACCCGAACCAAGAACACCGAACCAGGAACACCGACCCGGAGGGGCTCCCCCTCCTTGCCTCCCCCCGGGGGGGAGGGGCCGTGATTCGTGATTCGTAATTCGTGATTCGTTCTTTATACTGGGGTCGATGTCGCTTTTCCGCACGCTCGCCTACCTCTCGCCGTTGGCCATCGGGTTCGGCCTTGCCGCCGCGCTGGCCCTCACGACGGGGAAGCCGCCGAAGCGGCGCGCGCTCGCCGCGGGCGCGGTCCCGGGCGGGATCCTGCTCCTCCTGCTCTTTGCCTCGTTCGCGGCCTCGCCGGCGCAGTGGCTGCGCCTGGTGCCGCTGCTCCTGTCGTTCGCGCTGCTCGTCGCGGGCCTCTATCTGGTCTGCGAGTCCCTGAAGGCGCCCCGCGAGGTCTCCCAGATCGTCGCCGGGCTCGTGGTCTGCTTTCTGGTCTCGACGGTGTTCTGGATGGGCCCCTTGATCCGCGCGTCCGCCGATGCGGGCGCGAGCGGCGAGGCGGTCTTCAGCCGCATCACGCTCGCGATGGGCGTGAATCCCTACTTCACGATGGCGTACTCGATCTTCGACGACGACCTGCTCCACCTGCCGTACTTCTACCGGACCGATCTGGCGGGCTTCCAATACGACCTGCCGCGCTGGCCGGCGACGAGCGCGGGCTACGCCGTCACGGGGCTCGTGCTCGGCGCGGTCGCCGTGACCCTGCGACGCGTGAAGAAGACATGAGCCGCTACGCGAAGCAGGTCCTGTTCACGGGGGTCGGCAAGGAAGGGCAGGAGCGGCTCGGAAAAGCGCGCGCCACGATCATCGGCCTGGGCGCGCTCGGCTCGACCCTCGCCAACCATCTGGTCCGCGCCGGGGTCGGCTTCGTCCGCCTGGTCGACCGCGACTTCGTGGAGCTCGACAACCTGCAGCGTCAGGTCCTCTACGACGAGGACGACGTGCGTGGCAATCTGCCCAAGGCGGCGGCCGCGGCGGCGAAGCTCGCGCGCATCAACTCGGAGGTCCGCCTCGACCCGCGGGTCTGCGACGTCAACTACGCGAATGCCGAGGATCTGGCGCGGGACGTCGACCTGGTCCTCGACGGCACCGACAACTTCGAGACCCGCTTCCTGCTGAACGACGCCTGCGTGAAGCTCGGCCGGCCCTGGGTCTACGGCGGCGTCGTGGGCAGCTACGGGATGGTGATGGCGGTGCTGCCGGGGGAGGGGCCCTGCTTCGCCTGCCTGGTGGGCGAGCTGCCGGCGCCGGGGAGTTCGCCGACCTGCGACACCGCGGGCGTGCTCAACACGGCGGTGGGCGTCGTCGCGTCGCTCGAGGCCAACGAGGCGCTCAAGATCCTGGCGGGCCGCCGCGACGCGCTGGCGGGCGGGCTCCAGACGCTCGACGTCTGGCAGAACACGACTCAGCTCATCCGGGTGCCGCGCTCGCCGTCCTGCGCCGTCTGCGTCAGGCGGGCATTTACGCATCTCGAGGCGAGCTCGTCCGCCGCGACGTCGCTCTGCGGCCGGAACGCGGTGCAGATCACGCCGCCGCCCGGCTCGGCGCTCGACCTCGCGGAGGCGGAGCGGAAGCTCGCGCCGCTCGGCCAGGTCCGGCGCAACGCCTACCTCCTCAAGGTCGCCGTCGACGGCTGCGAGCTCACGCTCTTTCCCGACGCGCGGGCGATCATCCAGGGCACCCACGACCTCGCCAAGGCGCGGAGCCTCTACGCGAGGTACGTGGGCGCGTAACCTTTCGGCGCAAAACCCTCTACTTCCCTTGGAGCGACAAGGGTCGCCCCGAAGTGGTTCGACAAGCTCACCACAGGGAGGGATAGAGAGATGGTCACCCAGCCTGAAGATGCCACGTCCCGGAATGCCGGGATCCCTGGATTCGACGCCTACCTGCCCGCCGCCCTGAAGGTCCTGCGGCGCTCGATCGAGGACCTGCTGGAATTCTTCTGGGACGAGCGGTACCGCAACCGCGCCTGCGAGCAGGCCTACGCGCTCTCCAACGCCGCCAAGCTCGAGGGCCGCATCCACCTCTTCACGCTCTCCCGCTCCATCGCCAGCATCTGCTTCATCGACCAGGCGGAGGCGCTGCCCATCCGCAAGGACGTCTCCGAGAAGCTGCGCGAGCTGATGGGGATGCTCGAGGAGTGCTGCGGCGAGTCGCTCGACGAGCAGACGGGGTAAGGGACCCTCGCGAGCCGCGGGTAGCGAATCGCGAACCCCCCATCCCCATCGACCCCCACCCCGGGTGGTACGGGGATCCGACCCGAACTTCCCGATTCGCTATTCGCGGCTCGCCGAGGTATCATGGCCGCCGTGATCTACCTCGACAACGCGGCGACCTCGTGGCCGAAGCCCGAGCCGGTCTTCAAGGCCATGGACGAGTTCGCGCGCCGCTTCGCCGGCAACCCCGGCCGCTCGGGACACCGCATGGCCGTCGAGTCGGAGAAGCGGGTCCAGGGCTGCCGCGAGGCGATCGCGCGGCTCCTCCGCGCCGAGAGCCCCGACCGGATCGCCCTCACCCTCAACGCCACCGACGGCCTCAACATCGCCCTCAAGGGCTTCCTCCGAGAAGGCGACCACGTCATCACGTCGCACACGGAGCACAACTCCATCAACCGCCCTCTGGCCAAGATGGCCGCCGAGGGCCTCATCACCTACGACAAGGCGGCGTCGGCGCCCGACGGCAGCGTCCCGGTCGAGAACATCGAGAAGCTCCTCCGCAAGGAGACACGGCTCATCGCCATCACGCACGGCTCGAACGTGCTGGGCGTGGTGAACCCGGTGGAGGAGTACGCGAAGCTGGCCCGAAAGCACGGGGTCGTCCTCCTGCTCGACGCGTCGCAGACCGTCGGGGTGGAGCCCATCGACGTGACGCAGCTCGACGCCGACCTCATCGCGTTCCCCGGCCACAAGAACCTCTTCGGCCCGATGGGCACCGGCGCGCTCTACGTTCGTCCCGGGATCCAGGTCCGCTTCTTCCGCGAGGGCGGCAGCGGCTTCAAGGCCGAGCAGGAGGTGCATCCCGAGGAGATGCCGTTCCGCCTCGAGGGCGGCACTCCGAACGCGCACGGCTACGCCGGCCTGCTGGCGGGCGTCGAGTTCGTCGAGCGCGAGGGGATCGCGAAGATCCGGGACCACGAGCGGCGCCTGGCGCTGCGCTTCGCCGACGGCCTGCGGGACAACAAGAAGGTCACGCTCTACAGCGGGAAGACCCGCGAGCGGCAGCTGGGTCCGGTGTCCCTCTCGATCAAGGGCGCGCCGCCCGCCGAGGTGGGGGCGATCATGGACGAGACGTACGGGATCGCCTGCCGTCCCGGCATCCACTGCGCGCCGGGCACCCACCGCTTCCTCGGCACGCTTCCGCACGGCACCGTGCGCTTCAGCTTCGGCTACTTCAACACGGACGCCGACGCCGACGCGGCCATCAAGGCCGTGAACGAGGTCTCATCGAAGTATTGACCCTGGCGGGCCGCGGGGCTAGAGTTGAAGGTCTGGAGGACTCTATGAAATACCTTCCGTTCGCGGCGGTCCTGGTGTTCTGCACGGCGGGCTGCGGCATCTTCGGCGGCGGCTCCGACGCCCCGGCGTCCAAGCCCGCGGCCGGCGATTCGCGCGAGGGCGAACGGACGGAAATCCGCAACAAGATCAACGCGAAGAAGGGCGAGCTCGCGCAGGTCGACGCCGACATGGCGAAGGTCAAGGCCGAGCGGGAGAAGCTGGCCACCGAGCCCGCGTCGGAGACCAAGACGAACCGCCTGGTCGAGCTGGCGCGCCTCGACTCCGACCTCAACCTCAAGCGGAGCTCGCTGAACGAGGACATCGCGCAGCTGCAGCAGCAGATCGGCGAGGGTGGCGCGCCGTCCGCGAAGGCCGCGCCCAAGGGCGACCCGCTGGACGAGCTCCTGGCCGCGAACGACAACGCGAAGAAGGACGAGGCGGAGCGCCAGAAGAAGAAGGCCGACGACGAGTCCGCCGCCGACAAGGCGCGCATCGCGCAGGCCGAGGCCGCCCGCAAGGCCGAGCTCGACGAGAAGTCCAAGCAGAAGATCGAGGGCGGCCGTCTCGCGCAGGGCCCCGACGCTCCCGCGTTCGAGGACCGTTGGGCGGACGTCATCCAGAAAATCCGCGGCGAGCTCCAGAAGTACAAGCGTTGGTAGACCCCACCGCGGACTGAGAACCAGTACACAGGCAGAGTAATCCCCCCTATCCCCCCGAGGGGGATAGTCCATCCTCAACCTGCGATCAAACGCTCAGACTCTGTCTGGAAAGTGGGGAGGGGCCTGCGGTAAGGAAGGAGACTACTCTTTGGAGGGGTCGTAGTCCTTGCCGTACATCTTCCGGTACATGTCCTGCTGCTGCTTGAGCTTTTCCTTCTTCGCCTCGATGTCCTTGCCGACGGTGCTCTGCAGGCGCTCCTTCTGCTCGGGCGTCGCGGCGACCAGGTTGCTCTTCAGATCGCGCTGCTCGCGGATGATCTGCGTGTAGAGCGTGCTCATCGCCGCCTCGTCCTTCTTCTGCTGATTGGCGTCGGGCTTCGGCGGCTCTTCCTTGACCGGTTCCGGCTCGGGCTTCTTCTCCTCGATTACCGGCTTCGGCGGCGGAGGCGGGGGGAAGAGCTTCTGGTCCAGCTTCGCGAAGCCCGCCACGAAGCGCGCGCCGATCTTCTTCACCAGGTCGTTCTTGAGTGCCTGGGGCGAACTGAGCAGGCCGGCGCAGGCCCCGATGGGGAGCAGCACCAGGATGAGCGCGAGGAACACCTTGCCGCTGCCGGTCTCGCCGGGGTCGGCCGCTGCGGCAGCCGCCACGGGGGCCGGCGCGGGAGACCTCCGCTCTCCGGAGGGGATCCGGCCGCTCAGCGGCCGAGGCTTGGGCGCCGGCTCTTCCGGCAGCAGGTCCGGCTCCGGCGGCGGGGGCGGCGCCACGAACTCGGTCGGCGGCTTGCTGGGGGGCATCGTGGGAGCCTTGGCCACGACCGGCGAGCGGGCGCGTACCGAATGCTGCGGGGGCGGCGGAGGAGGCGGCGGCTCCACGTCCGGCAGATCGTCGAGCTTGACCTCTTCCGGCGCGTCGGCGGGCTCGTCCTGCTGGGTCGGCGCGACGACGTCGATGGCCATGTCGGTCTCGGGCACGGGCCGCACGGGCGGTCCGCCCTGGGACCCGTCGTCCAGCCAGCCGGGCAGGGCGGCCGGTTCCTCGGCGGTATCGGTGTCGGCCGGCGGCGCGGGAGACTTCGCCGCGGCGCGTGGCGACGGGCCCGCGGCGGAGGGCGCTTCGGCCGCGTATTTCTTCACGAGGAGGCGCGTGCCCGACTCCTTCACCTCGGGCCCGGCGGCCGCGACCGCGGGCTCGGGCGCCTTGGCGGCCGCGCCTTCGTTCGAGTACTGGCCGAGGTCGAAGCCCGCCGCCGGCTTGATGTCGCCGTTCGGCAGGAGGATCAGTTCCTTCTGGCAGACCGGGCAGGAGCCGCGCGCGGGCTTCTGGGGCACCCGGCCGTTGAAGGACGCCTTGCAGTAGGGGCAGAGCACCCGCACGGTGGCAGCCTTGGCGGCGCTCGGGACGCTGGGCGCGGCCGGGTCGGAGCGGGCGGCACTGACGACCGGCGACGGCGTCGGGTTCTTCGCCATCGCCGGGGCCGACGCGCCTTCCTGGCCTTTCATGGCCGTGGTGCAGCGCTGGCAGTAGAACGGATTGGTCCCGGCCTGACTTTCGTCGATCAGGACCTTCAGTCCGCACTTCTGACAGAGGCGAATCGGCATTTAGGGCGTCCCTCCTCCCCAGAGGAAGGCCATCACGCCGACGCCCACGCCGCCCAGGTAGACCACCGCGCCGAAGGCCAGCGAGGCGATGCCCTTGGGGCGCTCGAAGAGCGACAGGATCAGCAGGATCAGGCCGCAGGCCGCCTGCGCCAGCGCCACCAGCCCGAAGATCGCGACCGTGGTCGCGTCCTTATGGTGCTTGGCGCCGATGAAGGCGACCGCGAGGGTCGAGAGGAGCAGCAGGCCGTTCAGGAGCATGAGCCGCGCGATGCGGCCGCCCCGGAGCGCCCCGGCGGCCTCGTCGGCCCCCGTGATGACGAACCAGAAGCCCAGGATGAAGCTCCAGAGGGATCCCAGCAGGAGGAGGGCGTCGGTGGGGTACTCCATCCCCAGCGCCAGCAGGGGGAGGCGGACGTCGTAGGCGGAGCCGATCAGTTCCCGGCCGTGGAACATCGCCCGGGTGGCGAACACGTAGAGGAAGGCGGCCCCCGCCAACAGGAGTACAGCGCCGAAGATGCGCTTCATGAACCGTTAAGTCTAGGCCACAAAAAAGCCTAATTCAACTAATTCGTTGCTCGATAGACAAATCTGCTCGTTCGATCAATCGGTCGTCGACGATCTCCGACCTGAACCACGAACACCGAACCAGGAACCATGAGAAGAGGGGTCCCCATCCCTGCCTTCCCCGGGGCAAGGCGTTAGCCTCCCCTCCCTTCGAGGGAGGGGACGGGGGAGGGTGAAGGATCTGTCCTGGTTCTTGGTTCCGGGTTCTTGGTTCCTGGTTCGTGGTTCGGACTACAACGACCCTTCGAGCCGCCGTTTGATCTCGATGAGCGGGCGCACCGCGTCCGGCTGGGCCGGGAGGTCCGCCTGCACGCGCGACGCGCCCGGCACCGTCGTGACGGTCGCCTCCAGGCCCGCCTTGCGGAGCGCCTGCTTGACCTGGTCCGCCGGCGCCGCGATCACGAGGTCCACGGTCATGACGTCCGTCGTCGGGGCCTTCATGGTCTGGCCCGTGTACTCGGCGTAGGCGAGGTTGGTGAGGCGGTCGGCGTCGGCGTTGCGCGCCCGCTCGACCCATTCGATCGTGAGGCCGGGGAGCTTGTCGAGCAGCTCCCGCGCCTGCCCGTGGAGCGGCGCCAGCAGCCCGCTCTTCACTTTATAGAGGCCCTTGACCTGCTTGATGATCAGGTCGCTGTCGCCCCGCACGATGACGGGTTCCTTCGGCTTCTGGGCGAGGATCCATTCCAGCGCCTTGATGAGCCCGGTGTATTCGGCGACGTTGTTGGTCGCCTGGGGCGTCTTGGGGGTCCCGGCCAGGCCGTGGCCCTCGTGGACCTTCTTGCCGTCCCGCTTGATGACAAACCCGTAGGTCGCCACCCCGCCGGGGTTCGGCTCGCACAGCCCGTCGAAATAGGCCTCAATCATGGTCGGAGAGAAGCAATCGTGTGAACTCGAGCGGCCCGACTGCGTCCAAGGGAGTATGATTCTACCAGATCGAGGATCCGCTATGACCCGCCAATCTATCTCCCTGTCCGGATTTCTGACCGTCGCCTTCCTGCTCCTGGCCCTTCCATCGTACGGCGCCTGGATGCAGGACCGCAAGGCGGATCTCCCGACGGACGAGCAGAAGCTCTTCGAGTACGCCCAGGCACGGATGAACAACGGCGACTGGAAGGAAGCCGACCGCGCCTTCAAGGTGTGGCTCGAGAA
>Ga0310812_10000110_pt1 | contig 37985 bp, 23 predicted proteins | sample NN3metagenome_FD_205747 | JGI IMG/M metagenome (GOLD analysis project Ga0310812, IMG submission 205747) | Soil microbial communities from experimental microcosm in Duke University, North Carolina, United States - NN3 | ecosystem: Engineered > Artificial ecosystem > Soil microcosm > Unclassified...
GAACTTGCCCTGCTAACCGAGCTCAACGCACGGGGGCAGATGCGAGTGGTGTTTGCCGACAAAAATGCTATCGAAAAACACTACGGCCTATCTCAGGACGCCTTCAAAGAAATGCTCATGTACATGGTGATGGAGGGCCTCGTCAACGGCGACGCTCATTTCACTCGCTACGGCATACAAGGTTCCATCGCGAACAGTCGCGAACTCCAGCTTTGCCAAGACGTTGAGTCCATCCAGCGACGATGGGAGCTGGATGCGACAATCAACCATCGAGGCCGCCTTCGGCTTCAGCAGCTAAGGGACGAACTGCGGTCGTCGCGCACACGAGAGCCGTTCGGCATCCTATGGAGCGAAGAGTACCGAGAGCGCGACCTCGAAATCAACCTCGCGTTCTTGGCCGCGAGACAGCCCCTCTCCGTCCTGTTCATGGACCTCGACAACTTCAAAGCCGTGAACGATAACAAGAGCCACGACGTCGGAGATCAGGTGATGAAGCGCTACTTGCAGGTGGTGGCCGACCTGACCGAGCACTTTGGGGAGGCGTATCGCGGACGGGGTGACGAGGTAACCGTCATCCTCCCACAAGTGGATGACGTAAAGGCGCGGGAAATCGCGGAAGCAATTCGGGCGCGTATCGAAACAGAGATCAGCACTATGAAGGAGATTGCTGACCTACCGAAGAAGCCCACTGCGAGCATCGGCGCGACTACCTGCGCGGCGGGCGCACGACCCTCCGAAGTCTTCAAGTTCGTGGACGCGCAAATGTACGTAGCGAAACGGGGCGGCAAGAACCGTGTCGCCTGGGCGGCCTTCAGCGCCGCGATGTAACGCTGGACGTGTAAGCGGGCGTCCAATGTAACCTACGATGTAACTCCAGTTTTCTCAGGTGAAACTGTCGCACAGTTACAAAGTTTCATCCTCGGGTTGACCGCGCATGTTTCGGTGTCATTTCAAGTCCTAATACATAGACCGGTTTATGGATATAGATAAATAATCACAAGTACGGAGAGACAGAGAGCTAAGCGACAAGACACTTCGGCAGCATGTAACTTTGTAACTTTTGTGGAGTTTCCCCTGTGAAAACGCAAGGTTACAGGGGCGGTTACAACGGAGGTAAAGTTACATCACTCGCAGGGTGGCGCGTTCTTGAACTGGCGGGCGGGTATCACACCGCAAGTTCAAGAAAGATGAGCAAGGAGAGCTCCGATGAGCCGAAAGAAGCACAACGTTAAGTGGTTGATCGAGCAATTTAGCGAGGTTGTTCCATCCGACGCGGGGGCCGTGTTCGACAGCCTCGTCGGACTGAAGCCGCGCGAGTTGGTAATTGTCGGCGCTGCTACGGTCGACCTTGGGTTGGCCCATCTCCTGAGCAAGCGATTGAATGGGAGTCCAAGCCTGATCAACGACTTCCTTGGTGCAGATGAAGACGGCCGCGCCCCCGCAGGTAGCTTTGGTGCACGCATCGACCTGGCACGGCTAACGGGGGTCATTGGCGACTGGGGGCACAAACTCCTTCGCGAACTGAAGGGACTACGCAATCTGATGGCCCACCGAGTGAAGATGGATTTTGCCCATCCGAAAGCGCAGGCGCGACTCGTTGCATTTCTCACGCTCTGGCATGATCATTTGAAGGCTTACATCAAAGACAACCCAAATGACGAGCGCGCTATCGGTTTGGAAGAGTACGCGAAAGACTGGTTGACCCGGCCTTCTGCGCCGGAAACTGGTGATGAAGCTATACGGATCTACGTAACCGTAATGTGCGGAAACTTCCTCCAGCAGGAGAAGACGATCTCTCGCATTACACCGACCGAAAGCTTTCTAGCGTTGACTGAGGAGTCAGGCGGCAAGCACTAGAAGTCCAGCCAGCAAACTTAAGGTTTTGTATCCTCCTTGTCGTCCTCCTGGAAACTCCTCTCTCGCTTAATCGCATATAATGAGCGCAAAGTCGCCCACCCCGGCTAAGCTCCCCGCCACGCCAGCCGCCCCGCCGCCAGGCGGCCCAGCGGCCAGCCAGCCCCGGCGGGCCCCCGGCGGCCGACGGGCGGGGCGGCCTTGTAGAAAGGATGCCCTTCCCTATAAGTGAAGCGGGCGGCGGGCCGAGAGGGGTGCGGGTGGTTGTTCGTCGATCCGGGCAGATTCTCTACCGCCTTCATGGCCTATCGATACTGTCGTGCCGGGTCGACGAATGTTCCTGGACCCAAGCTCGCAGCCCTTGAGAGTTGGCACGCTAATGGCACAAACGACTTCAGTGGAGTGGGGGTTTTTCGAGGCGTGCGCAACCCCCTTGTGATCGGGGGTTAATGGAGCGGGCGACCAGATTTGAACTGGCGACCTTCTCGTTGGCAACGAGACGTTCTAGCCACTGAACTACGCCCGCTTGCTGTTGGGAGGGCGATTAAACCACTCAAGCCGCTCAGGGTCAAGTCCTTCGCGCCAGATCTCTGCCTTTAGTGATCGTCCCGGATCGCTTCCTTCGACCCGCCCGCCGCCGCGGGCGGCATTTCGGGGAGCCTGCCCTTCTGCTTCCAGAGGCGGTCCTTGAGCTGCGGGAACAGCTTGAGCGCGTTGTCCCGGAGGATCTGCCGGCCGATGCGCTCGGCGTCCTCGAGCGCGAGGTTGCCTGCGTCGACGCGCTCCGCGAGCACCTCCGCGACGCAGCGCCGCGTCGTCTCGGTCGCGCCGTAGATCCCTTCCGCGTGGGTGCAGTCGGCGCCCCACAGGATCCGGTCCGCGGGCAGGGTGTCGAGGTACTCGTGGTACGCCCGCTTGGCCGCGGAATAGCTGATGGTGGGGAGCCAGACGGAATCGATCCAGACGTTCTTCGCGCCCCGCACCCGCGTGTTCTGCGACGCCACCGCGGCCGTCTCCGAGATCCACGGGTAGCCGCCGTGGAAGAGGATGAACTTCGTCTTCGGGTTCTCCGCGATCAGGTCGAGCAGGAGCATCGGGTTGGAACCGTCGACCCGCGCGTGGCCGGTGTGGATCTGGAACGGGAGCTCGTGCTTCGCCGAGAGCTCGCAGAGCCGCCACATGATGAAGTCCTCGAAGGCGCGGACGTCTTCCGGGGCCAGCTCGCTCTTCGGCTTTCCGAACGTCCGCTCCGCCCTCTCGCGGGGGACCTTCTCGAAGCGGAGGGGCCGCTGGTACGCGAGCGTCGTCTTCAGGCAGACCGCGCCGGCCTTCCGGGCGCGGGCGAAGATCTTGTCGAGCAGCGTGAGGTAGTCGTCGAGGCTGCGGACGTCGAGGCCGAGCTCCTTCGCGACCGCGTAGGGGCTGTCCGACTCCCGGTACTCCGCCGTCGGCCCGTACTCCGACGGGTGGAAGCCGCGCACGAGGCTCGTGACGTTGAAGACGAGGACTTCGAAGGGCCAGGTGGTCTTCATCCCCATCCGATCCCAGAAGGGGTCGTTGAACATCAGCTCGATGTTCGCGCGCTCCGTGATGACCTGCGTCAGCCACGTCGTGTCCTTGTAGTTCTGCGAGATCCGGTCCGAGAGCGCGCGGGCCTGCTCGTCACTGATGCGGTCGAAGTCCACCCCGTACAGGTCCTGGAATGCCGGGAGCTGGTAGCGGTACATGCTCGTGGCGCGCGCGTTCACGAAGTCATTCTTGGCCTTGGCCCACCAGGTCTCGAACGAGTCGCCCGCCTTCCAGCCCGTCAGCCGGTTGGTCCAGCCGAAGTAGCTGAAGATCCAGAGGCTGGCGAGGTTCACCTCGCGGCCCCGGTCGGTCTGCAGAAACGCGGTGTTCCGCTCCCAGGGGTATAGGTGGTCGTGGGTGTCGATCGCGGGCACCGCGTCGAGGGACTTCTTGATCGTGAGGTACGTGGACGTCGCGCGGGTCCCGCCTTCCCGCGGCTGGGTGCAGGACACCCCCGCGACGATCAGGACGACAACGATGAATCGAAGCATGCTGACGTTCCTCCCCAATGACTCCTTAATGCCGCTCCTGGGCCGTCGTCATCGCTCGTTCGTCGATCGACGCGAAGACGCGGTCCAGGGCCTCGAGCGTCTGCTCGACCTCCCGCTCGCCATGCACCGCCGACAGGTAAAAGCGTCCGTCGGGCACAATGTAGATGCCTTCTTGAAGAGCGCGGTAGAGAAAACGCCGCAGCCGCTCGCGGTCGTCCGCGAACGTGTCGCGGTAGTCCTCGAGGGACTCCTTCTCCGTGAAGTGGACCGCGAAGGCCGCGCCGACGCCGCTCGCCAGCACGGGGACGCCGTGCTTGCGGCCCCGGTCGACGATCCCGCGTCGCAACGCTTCCCCGTGGCGGTTCGCGTCCCGCAGCGCGGCGCCGCCGTCGCGGGTGAGCTCCTCGAGCGTGGCCTTGGCGGCCGCGAGGGCCGGCGGATTGCCGTTGAAGCTCCCTCCGAACGCGACCCCGCCGCCGGCGATCTGCAGGAGGAGGTCGGCCCGGCCCGCGACCGCGCTCAGGGTCGCGCCGCCGCCGATGGCCTTCCCGAAGGTCGCGAGGTCCGGCGTCACGCCGTAGCGCTCCTGCGCCCCGCCCGGCCCCAGCCGGAATCCGGTGATGACCTCGTCGAAGATGAGCAGGCAGCCGTGGCGGCGGGTCAGATCGCGGACCGCCGCCAGATAGGACGGCTTCGGCAGGATGCCGCCGCCGTTCATCAGGACGGGCTCCATCATGACGGCCGCGACCTCGTTGCCGCTCCGGGCGAGGATCCGCTCGAGGACCTCGATCCGGTTCCAGGGCGCGACGAGGGTGTTGTCGGCCGCGTTCTTCACCTGCCCCTTTGATCCCAGCACGACGTTGGGACGCTCGAGGTCGCCCACCTGCTCCGCCGTCGGCTTGTAGCTGAGGAGAGCGCCGTCGACCCAGCCGTGATAGTGGCCCTCGAATTTCAGGATCCGCTCGCGGCCGCTGAAGGCCCGGGCCAGGCGATGGACCAGCTGCACCGCTTCCGTCCCGCTCGAGGTGAACACGACGCGCTCCGCGCAGGGGACCATCGACTGGATCTTCTCCGCCACGAGGTATTCCAGATCGTGCTGGGCGCCGTAATCCATCGGCTTGTCGGCCTGCGCGCGCATGGCCTCGACGAGCGCGGGGTGCCGGTAGCCCAGGATCATCGGGCCCCAGGCCAGGCAGTAGTCGATGTACTCGTTGCCGTCGACGTCCCGGAGCCGCGGCCCGCTCCCGTCCTGGAAGTAGAGCGGGACGGGCGCCTTGGCGCGGAACGGGCTGCTGACGCCGCCGGGGAGCGACTGCTCGGCGCGGCGGAGCAGCGCGCGGGACTTCGGCCAGTCGTGGATCATGGGACCTCCTGAGGAGAGAGTCGGGGGTTCACGCCGAGCCAGAGGAGCGACGCGGCGACGTTGGCGGCGCAGGCCGCGAGCAGCACGGTCGTCCAGTCGTGCGACACCTGGAGACACCAGCCGATGAGGATGGGGGACAGGAAGCCGCCCAGGTTGGACATGGTATTCAGCATTCCCGCGACGGTGCCGCCCGCTTTGCCGCCGATGGAGAGCGCCGAGGCCCAGCCGGCGCCGAGGAAGAGGTCGCCCGCGAAGGCCGCCGACGCGATCAGAAGCGCCGCCGCCCGCGGGTCTTCCAGGCGCAGTCCCAGCGCCAGCAGCAGGGCCGAGGCGGTCAGGGCGCCGAAGCCCACGACCGTCCGCGCGAAGCGCGGGTCGCCGCGGCGGCTGAGGACGTCCGTGAAGAAGCCGCCGGCCCAGTTGGCCCCGACGCCGAGCGCGAAGGGCAGGCCCGCGTAGAGGGAGGCTTCGCCGAGGCCCAGTCCCAGCCCTTCGCGGAGGTAGGTCGGGAACCAGGTGATGTAGAACTGCCACATCAGCGTGTAGCTGAAGGACACCGCGAGGAGGCAGAAGAGCCGCCGGGAACAGAGGAACGCGGCCGGTCGCGTCGGCGGGTCCTCGGAAGCGCCCCGCTCGATCAGGTCGGCCTCGGCCTCGTCGACCCGCGGGTGCTCGCGGGGTCCTTCGCGGAACCAGCGGAACCACAGGAGCGCGGCCGGCAGTCCCGCCAGCGCGAACGACAGGAAGACGGCGCGCCACCCGAACGACGCCACGAGGAGCGCCGCGATCGGGGGCGCGATCGCCCCTCCCAGGCGTCCCCCGCCGATGAAGGCGCCGAACGCGGTGGCGCGCTCGCGGACCGGGATCCAGCGCCCGAAGGCGGACGCGACGGCCGGCGAGAGCGCCGATTCGCCGGCGCCGAAGAGGAAGCGCACGAGGACGAGCGTCAGCAGGTTCCAGGCCGCCGCGGTCAGGGCCGAGAACGCCGACCACCACACGATCGCGAACGCGACGATGCCGCGGGCGCCCCGGCGGTCCGCGAGGGCCCCCCAGGGGGCCTGCATGAGGGCGTACGAAAGACTGAAGCTGCCGAAGACCAGCCCGAGCTCCGTCGGGGAGAGCCCGAAGGCCCCGCGGAGCTGCGGCCCGACCACCGAGATGCAGGCCCGGTCGGTGTAGCTCACTATATTAAGGAGCACCGCGAGCGCGACGATGGAGTAGCGGACTCGGGTCGGCGTCACACGGTCTCCGGCAGTCGGGTCCCGGGGTCGAGGGGATAGATCGGCCTCGGGACGCGGCGGAACGGGAGCGAGCGGAGCCGGGCGGTGCTGACCCCCGGCGTGTCGACGATGAAGATGCCCTTCGCGATGGGCTCGTAGGCCGCGCGAAAGCCTGCGGGCGATTTCACGACGACGATCTTGCTGCGGCAGGGCTCGATGCCGTGGCTCCGGTAGAGCTCGGGGTCGAGCGTCATCGCCGGGCGCTCGGCGACGAGGATGCGGACCGAGCCCGCCTCGAGGACCGCGGTCTTCCCCATCGACACCTCGGTTCCCGCGCTGTAGCCGCGGATCGTGGGCGTCCAGCGGCCGTCCGAAAGGAGCCGCACGCGGCACGTGAGGCGGAGCGGCGTCGAGTTCTTGCGGTCGAAGCTCCCGCCCACGTCGAGGGTGACGCTGCTGCCAACGCCGGCCCGCGCCGCCTGCGCGACGGCGCCCGGGTCGACCACGAAGATCGCCGACGGCTCGGGCAGGTTCGCAGCGACGAGCTCGCGAAGCACGCCGGTGCTGTCGCCGGGCGAGCCCGAGCCGGTGCTGTCCGAGGATTCCGCCAGCACGACGGGCCCCCCGCGGATCCGCATGGCCTGGCGGATGGCGCTGCGGACCGGCGTGAGGCGGACGTCGAAGTCCTTCCGCGCGTCCCAGAAGCGCCGGGCGAGGACGCTCGCGTGGCGCTCCGCCCTCTCGCGATCGCCGCCCGTGACGACGACGACGGAGCAGCCCATGTCGCGAACGTCGAGCCAGGGCTGCACGCCGAAGACGGACACGGACTCGGCGAGGCCGCTGCCCTCGAGGCGGGTGGCGCGCTCGATGAGGCGGCGCATGGGCCCGGAGGTCGTGGGCATGGTCTCGGCGGGGACGATGAGGGGCAGCTTGCGGAGGGCCATGGCGGGCGTCAGGGTCCCCCGGAGCATGCGCAGCGCGAGGCGCGCGGCCTTCTGGCCGGTCTCGTAGAGGTCCACGTGGGGGTAGGTCTGGTAGCCGACGAGCGCGTCGGCGTTCGCGACCATGCGCGGGGTGACGTTGGCGTGCAGGTCCAGGGTGGCGACGATGGGGACGCGGCGCCCCAGCGTGCGGCGCGCGCGCTCGAGGAGGCTGCCCGTCACGTCGTCCTCCCCGTCGGCGGCCTGCGCGCCGTGCATGGCCAGGAGCAGCGCCTCGGGCGTCGCGCCGCGCTCCAGGCGGCGGCTGAACTCCGCGTGGACGCGGAGCCAGTCCTTGCGGGCGAGGCGGTTCGCCGTGATGGCCCAGGCGGCGCAGAGCGGCACGGGGCGCTTGCCGGAGCGGCGGAGCACGTCGAGGAAGCCGCCCATCTCGGTGGGCTTGCCGCGGTGGCGTTCGAGGACCTCGTCGCCGAAGACCGGGGCGAAGTCCCGGTAGCGGGTCCCGACGGGCGAGAAGGTGTTGGTTTCCTGCTGCACGGACGCGATGGCGACGCCCACGGCCGATTCTCCTGAAAGAGGCTCCGTCCGGTTGACACGCGGCGTCCGAACGGTATAATTGTATACAGTATACTAATCTGAGAATTGTATACAATTCAAGAGGATTTTCGGAGGCGGCCGATGGCGGAGAACACGCTGACCCCGGTGCGGCGCGGGGGCCTGGTGCCGGAGACGCTGGAGCAGCTCAAGCGGGTGATCCTGTCGGGGGAACTGCCCGAGGGCGCGCCGCTCCGCGAGGTGCATCTCGCCGAGAAGCTCGGGGTGAGCCGGGTGCCGGTGCGGGAGGCGCTCTTCGAGCTGGAGCGCCAGGGGCTGGCGGTCTTCGAGCCGAGCGGCCGGGCGCGGGTGCGGACCTTCACGCCGCGGGACGTGAGCGAGATCCTGAGCCTGCGGGCGACGTTGCAGGCGATGGCGGCGCGGCACGCGGCGCCGAAGATGACGGACGAGGGCGCGGCGGCGCTCGAGGCGATCCTGGCGAAGGCGGCCAAGACGCGCGACCTGACGGAGTTCAGCCGCCTGGACACGGCCTTTCACGACGAGGTGGTCCGCCTGGCGGGCCACGGGGCGCTGGCGCGGGTCTGGAGCGACGTCCGGTCGCAGATGGAGCTCTGGCTGGCGACGATGCAGCGCCGCCGGGAGCGCCGGCAGCACGACGTGCGCCGCGAGACGCTGCGCTCGCACAAGAAGATGATCGAGCTGCTCCGCTCGCGCCGCGCCGACAAGGCGGCCGCCTTCATGGAGCACCTCTGCGGCAGCTGGGAGGAGATGCTGCCCCGCGAGCTTGAGGCCCCGGCCTCGACCTGAGCCCTTCCCCGCGCCTACCGCCCCTCAGACCCCCTACCCATAACTCAACGCATATTTTTTTAACTTACCCATGCACTTTTTCTGGACAGCCCTAAGGGAATGCCTTATGGTCATGAAAATATTCATCCCTCGTTCAGCGGCGAGCGAACCGAGGGGAACATTTGGGGAGGGTCTTCCATGACTGCGATGCTGGGTCGGTTTGGGTCCGTCGTTACGCGGGCGCTCGTGCTCATTGGCGCCATCGGCATGCTTTCGCCCGCCGCAGCCGATGACTGGATTCCGACTCCGCCTTCGACCACACCGCGCTACTTGCATACGACGACCCTCCTTCCAGACGGACGCGTCCTGGTTGCGGGGGGTCTCAATGACTTGGGACCAATCTCATCGGTCGAAATCTATGATCCGACTGCGGCCAAGTGGGTCGGCGCGGCGCCTCTGCCCGTTGCGCGATATGGGCACACCGCGACTCTACTGCCCGACGGCAAAATCCTCGTGGCGGGAGGCGCCGCAAGCGGATACCTGGATCGCACGGACCTGTACGACCCCGTCGCCGGATCGTGGCTTCAGGGACCGACCCTCAGACGGATGCGCGCGAACCACACCGCGACACTGCTTTCGGATGGCCGCGTGCTCATCTCCGGCGGCGGCGACTTCAATGGATACCACGATACCTCCGAAACGTGGTTGCCTGGAACCGCCGCTTGGTTCCTGACGAGTTCCATGAGCTCCCAGCGAGCCTACCACACCTCCACTCGCCTTCCGGACGGACGGGTGCTTGTAATTGGCGGAAGGAGCAACACCAGCATCCTCGCGTCCGCGGAATATTTCGATCCGCTACAGTCGACCTGGCATTCCCTTCCCAACATGGCATTTACGCGCTACATGCATTCCGCCGTTCTTCTGAGTGACGGCCGCGTCTTGGTCGCGGGCGGATGGAAAGCCTTCGGCTCCCCGACCTCATCTGCAGAGATTTTCGAAACAGCCTTGATGTCCTGGCGAAACGTCCCGGACATGCCGATCGGGCGGGCTGAAGGTACCGGTTGCCTGTTGCCGGACGGCCGGGCCCTAGTTGCAGGCGGATCCAACAACGCAGGGTACCTCAAGAACGTCGACCTCTACGATCCCTCCCTGAATGCCTGGCATGCGACGGTTCCGATGCTGGAACTCCGCTCAAACCCCCAAGCCGTCCTGCTCTTCGATGGAACGGTTCTAGTCACGGGGGGCAACTCTCCCCGGGCCCTGTCCTCAGCCGAGATCTACCACGTCGACGAGGCGCCCCGCTTCACAAGCCCAAAGACGTTTACCGGCACCGTCGGCATTCCCTTCTCCGTAACGATCACGGCGACCGGATGGCCCGCGCCCTCCTTCGCCGTCGACACGCTGCCGCCGGGCCTTGTACTCTCGGGCGGCGTCATCAGTGGCATCCCATCTCAAGCCGGAATCTTCCACGGCTCCCTTACTGCCACAAACCGGGCGGGAAGCAACGGCCAATTTCTCACGTTCAACATCGACTCGATCACGGTCAATTCCCCGCCGGTCGCCAATGCCGGGCCAGACAAGACCCTGGAAGCCGTCTCCCCTGGCGGCGCGACCTTCTTCCTCGACGGCGGCCTTTCCTTTGATCCCGACGGCAATTCGCTGACGTATAGCTGGAGCAGTCCGGGGTACGGAACCTTCCAGGGCAAGACTCTTCAGATCCAGCTTCCCGTCGGCGAAACCATCTTCACGCTCACCGTGGACGATGGGAAGGGGGGAATCTCCACGGACACGGTCAAGCTGACGGTCGTCGACACCAGGGCTCCGTTCTTCGTTACCTCGCCCGCCGACCTCGGCTCCGGTCTCCTCGCTTACTGGCCGTTCGACAACAACGCCAGGGACGTCAGCGGAGGCGGACGGGATCTGACGCTCCACAACGGCGCCTCGATCGCGGCCGGCCGCCGCGGCAGCGGCGCGCTGTCGTTCAACGGTCAGGGCCAGTATGCCGACCGGCCCGGAGACGACGCGGACTTCAACTTCGCTGGCGATTTCAGTATCCAGACCTGGATCTACCTCAACAGGCTCGACCGCATCCAGCTCTTCCTTGAGAAGTTCCAGGGCGACGAAGGACCCGGCTGGACCTGGTACCTGACGGGGCGCCAGACCTGGGAATTCGTGGCAGACGCAAATACCTATGTCGTGCTCTTCAACCCCGGGACCGGAATGCTGCAGACCGGCACTTGGTACCACCTCGTGCTAAGGCGCCACGGCCAGATCTTGGAACTCCTCCAGGACGGCCAAGTCATTTACAGCGCGACGACAGCCAATCCGCTCACGCCGACCTCATTCCCGCTCCTCCTGGGGAAACGCAACAACCACGAGGACCTGAACTTTGACGGCCGTCTCGACGAACTGGCCATCTGGAACCGGGCCCTCTCGGACCAGGAGGTTCGGGCGCTGGCGTTCCCCATCGAGGATCTCACTCTCGAACAGCAAACGCAGAATGGGACGGCGCTGACGCTGCCGATTCCTCCGGCCATGGATCTTGGCGACCCCAACGTCACGGTGACGAGCAATGCCCCCGCGATTTTTCCCCCGGGCACGACCACGGTGACGTACACGGCGACCGATCACAGCGGCAACAAGACCTGCCGCAGCATCACCGTGACCGTTGCCGACACGACTCCCCCCCTGCTGGTGGTTCAGCCGCTCGTCCTCGAACAACTGAGTCCACAAGGCACTCCGCACGATCCCCCGGTGGCCGTAGGGGCCGACTCATGCGGACCCGTGACCATCACCTCGGACGCTCCGGCAATCTTCCCGCCCGGAGTGACCATCGTCAACTTCATCGCCCTGGACGGCGCGATGAACATGGCCACCGCCAGCACCACCGTCACCGTCCTCGATACCGTGGCGCCCCAATTTGAAGGAGTGGTAACGCCGGCACGACTGAAACTCTTCGCAGCCGCGGTCGTCGAACGAACCCCCGACGGGCGGGACGCCATCTACCGGTTCGCGGTCGACGAGGTCGGACCGCCGATCCTGGAAACGACCATTTCGGACCCGAGCGGGGGCAGCAATCTGTGGAATTCCTTCGGGCTGACCTTCGGGCCCGGCGGCGATCTGCTCGTCACCAACCGGGCCGACTTTGTTCCCGGAATGAATACGGTCGGAAGAATCACCGATCCGATCGGCAGTCCCTCCTTTGCGGCCCCCATCTCCGTGCCGGGCTTTCAGAACCCGCACGGGGCGATCTGCCGCGGGAGCGACCTCTTCATGGTCGACTATAATGGCGCGAAGGTCACCCAGTTTACGCTGAACCCGGACGGAACGGCCACCGAGGTTCAGTCGTTCTCAACGCCGCCGGCGGCCTACGGGATCACCCTGGCCCCCTGGGGGGAATTGTTCGTCAGCCACGGTGAGCCCTACAATTTCATCTCCCGATACGTCTTCAATGCCTCGGGTGGCATGGTCGTGAACGGAATCATTTTCGATGGCGGTCTCAGTCAGCCCCTGGGGCTCTCGTTCAGTCCTTGGGGAGAGCTCTTCGTCGCCAATTACAACGGCAACTCGGTCTCCCGCTACTCCTTTGATCCGGGCCATAACCCGACGGCCGGCGAGCCGCTGACCGGCAACGGCATGAACGTTCCCGTCGGCGTGGCCTTCAGCCCGTCCGGCGAACTGTTCGTGTCCAGTCACCTGATGACCGTCGGCTGGCAGGCGCCGATCTCCCGCTGGCGTTTCGGTCCGGGGCACATTCCCCTTCCCAACGGCTGGTTCCTGGCGCCCTCGTCGATGGGCGATTTGAAATTCTCGCCCGTGGGCGCCGTGCCCGAACTGGCCGATATCACGATCGATCAAACCAACCCCGAGGGGGCCTGGGGACCGATGCCCCAGGCCTTCGACCAGGCCGATCATTCCCTCACGATCACGAGCGAACCGTCGGGCTTCCTGCCGCTCGGCACGACGCTGGTGACCTACACGGCGCGCGACGCCGCGGGCAACGTGTCCGTAGCCACCCGTCGAGTCACGGTGCAAAACGTGCGGCCCACCGCCCAGGACGTCGCCGGCTTCACACCGGAAGACACGCCCCTCGGCGTCTTCCTCTTCGCCAACGATACCGGCGGAGAAACGCTGCAGTACCTGATCCTGACGCCCCCCACCAAAGGGACCTTGAGCGGCGCGGGCCCAAGTCTGATCTACACTCCGTTGCCCGACAAGACCGGCCCCGACAGTTTCACGTGGGCGGCCTTTGACGGATCTCTGAGCAGCGCTCCGGCGAAAGTTCAGATCACCATCATGCCGGTCAACGATGCGCCAATCGCCAACGGCGACGCCTACTCCGTGAACGAAGATGGGGTCCTGACCGTGCCCAGCCCGGGAGTGCTCTTCAACGACACCGACGTGGACGGAGACTCCCTCCGCGCCTTCCTCGTCAGCAACCCCGCTCACGGCAACCTGAGCCTCAATCTGAACGGATCCTTTACCTACAGGCCCGAGCCGAACTTCCACGGGACCGATCAATTCAGCTATAAGGCGAACGACGGAACCGTCGACTCCGGCAACGCGGTGGTCATGATCACAGTCAACCCCGTGAACGATGCTCCGGTGGCGAGCAATGACGCCTACATCACCGCAGAAGACACGCCGCTCGTCGTTGCTGCCCCAGGCGTGCTCGCGAACGACAGTGACGTCGACGGGGATCCCCTGCACGCCGTTCTGTTCAGCGGCCCGATCCACGGCACCCTGACGCTCAACCCGGACGGGTCGTTCACCTATACGCCGGCAGCGAACTACAACGGGACCGACAGCTTTACCTACCTCGCCAGCGACGGCTCGCCGACCCCGGGGTCTGCGACCGTGACGCTGACGATCACGCCGGTGAATGACGCGCCCGTCGCCGCCAACGACCTCTACACGACCTCCGAGGACACCCTGCTCTCGGTCGCTGCCCCGGGCGTGCTCACGAACGATACCGACGTCGAAGGGACCGCCCTCACGGCGGTCCTGGTGACCGGGCCCAGCCACGGCACCTTGACGCTCAACGCGAACGGGTCGTTCTCCTACACACCGGCGGCGAACTACAACGGCAGCGACAGCTTCACCTACAAGGCCAGCGACGGTTCGGCGACGTCCGCGGTCGCGACCGTGAACCTGACCGTCACGGCGGTCAACGACGCCCCCGTGGCGGCCGGTGTCGCCTACACCTTCCCCGAGGATTCAACGCTTTCGCCTCTCAAACCCGGCGTGCTCTCCAACGCCAGCGACATCGATGGGGATACCCTGACGGCCGTCCTGGTGAGCGGCCCCAGCCACGGTATTTTGACCCTCCGTACGGACGGATCGTTCGATTACACGCCCGCGCTGAACTACAACGGCAGCGACAGTTTCACCTTCCGGGCGAAGGATCCCTCGGGGGCAGTCTCGGCTCCCGCGACCGTCAATCTGACGATCACCGCGGTCAACGATGCTCCCGTTGCATCCGGGGATAGCTACACGGCGACCAAGAACAAGGACCTGATCGTCGCCGCGGCCCAAGGCGTTCTCGCCAACGACTCGGACGTGGACAGCATCACGCTGACCGCCACGAAGGTTGCCGGGCCCTCCCACGGAACGGTCACCCTCAACACCAACGGATCCTTCACCTACACCCCGACCCAGGGTTACGTCGGCGCGGACTCCTTCACGTACAAAGTCAGCGACGGGCTCCTCGACTCGAACGAGGCGACCGTCTCGATCGACGTGCAGGCCGTGAATACCGCACCCGTCGCCAACGACGACAACAAGTACAGCTTCAGCCTGAAGAAAGGCAACGTGCTGGACGTCCTGCCGGCGCAGAGCATCCTCAAGAACGACACGGACGCCGAGAGTGACCCGCTGACCGCCAAGCTGGTCAGTGGCCCCGCCCGCGGCACGCTCGTCCTGAACTCGGACGGATCGTTCAGGTACACGGCGGCGGCCGGCGAGACCGGAGGCACCACGGTCACCTTCACGTACGTCGCCAACGACGCCAAGGTCAACTCGAACACGGCCACCGTGACGATCACGATCAACAAGTAAGATGGACGCGCAACGGAAGGGGGCACGGGTCCTCGCGGGCATCGTCTGCGCCCTGGGCGTGGGAGCCGGAGGCACCCTCTTCGTGCTGAGCCGGCCCCAGGCGGAGGCCCGGCCCGCGGTCCCGCGAGTCGCGGCTCGACCGGACGGGTTCCGCGACGCCTTTGACCGACCCGAGCTCGACTCCGCCGCGTGGATCTCCGTCGCCGACGGAGACTTCCAGGAACGCGTCGTCGACGTGCAGAGCGGACGACTCCGGCTTCGCTGCGCCACCGTCGGCACGAACGACCGCACGGTCAAGTACCTGGGCGTGAGAAGCGTCGCCGCCGTGCCGCTTCGCGACGGGCGGAAGGTGTCGGCCGAGCTCGACTGGAACAACCAGGCCAACGGGTCCTACCTCTCCTCCGCCCTCGTCCTCGCGCCCGCCGCCACCGAGGGCAACCCCCTGCTGACCTCGGACTGGATCAAGATCGAGTACGTCGGCGTGCCCCCCGGCAAGAACGGGCGCCTGGTCGTCGGCCGCCGCGCAAAGGGCCGCGAGCTCCCGCTCTTCACCGAAGGATGGCCCGAAAGCAACCGCAACGGACGTCCCATCGCACGCCAGAAAATCGAGCTCATCCTCCGCGGCGACGGCGTCGACGTCCTCGAGAACGGCATCAAGGTCTTCTCGAGCCACGAGAAGCTGCCCTTCGAGGCGGCCCACCTCTACCTGCTGATGTCCAGCCACTCCAACTACCCGCCCCGCGAGCTCTACTGGGACAACGTCCGCATCGAATAACTCGACAACCCCCGCGGGCGGCGCTACGATCCCCCGGTCGCTGGAGGAATCATGCGCTTCAAGAACAAAGTCGTCCTCATCACCGGGGCCGGGTCGGGCATCGGGCAGGCCGCCGCGCTCGCGTTCGCCAAGGAAGGCGCCAAGGTCGCCGTCGCCGACATCTCGCCCAAGGCCGCCGACGAGACCGTCGCGCTCGTCAAGAAGGCCAAGGGCAAGGCCGCCCCCCTGGCGGGCGACGTCTCCCGCGCCGAGGACTGCGAGCGCATGGTCGCCGGCACCGTCAAGCTCCTCGGCGGCCTCGACATCCTCTGCAACAACGCCGGCATCGGCGTCGCCGGCAACGCCGTCACCACCAGCGAGCAGCAGTTCGACGACATCTTCCGCGTCAACGTGAAGGGCACCTTCCTGCTCTCCAAGGAAACCCTCACCAAGGTCTTCCTCCCGCGCAAGAAGGGCGTCATCGTCAACACCGCCTCCACCGCGGGCCTGCGCGGCATCTTCGACCGCTGCGCCTACACCGCCTCCAAGCACGCCATCGTCGGCCTCACCCGCGCCATGGCCGTCGACCACGTGAAGGACGGCGTCCGCGTCAACTGCATCTGCCCCGGCACCACCATGACCCCCTGGATCGACAAGCGCCTGAAAGAAGCCGCCGACCCCAAGGCCGCGCTCGCCACCCTCGTCGCGCGCCAGCCCATGGGCCGCCTCGGCACCCCCGAGGAGATGGCCGCCGGCATCCTCTACCTCGCCTCCGACGAGGCTGCGTTCGCCACCGGCACCGCGCTCATCGTCGACGGCGGATACTGCGCATGACGTCCGGGATCCTCTTCCTCCACAGCAAGCCGCAGGGCTTCGGGATGATCGCCGCCGACGACGGCGGCCAGGTGTTCCTCCTTCACTCGGACCTCCCCAAAGGCCTCTTCGACACCCTCAAGCAGGGGGATCGGCTCGAGTTCGACACGATCCAGGACGCGAAGGGACTGCGGGCCACGAACGTGAAGAGGGTCCGACACCTCGACGAGCACATCACGGTGACCGAGACCGACCAGGTCCCCGGCGCCGGCGGCGCCTTCAAGATCAAGATCACGAAGAAGAAGCCTAAAGCCGCGAAGAAGTCGCCTAAGAAGAAGAAAAAATGAGAGTCGCCGCGGCCTTCGTCCTGCTCCTGGCCGCCTGCTCGACCGCGCCGAAGGGGGCCGATCGGAAGACCGAGGTCTCGATCCGCGGCGACGCGTTCCTCATCAACGGCAAACCCACCTACGCGGGCCGCACGTGGAACGGAAAGAAGATCGAAGGCCTGCTCCTCAACTCCCGCATGGTCCAGGCGACCTTCGACGACCTCAACCCCGAGACCGCGCCGCGCTGGGCCTATCCCGACACGAAGACCTGGGACCCCGAGCGCAACACCCGCGAGTTCCTCGCCGCCATGCCCGAGTGGCGCCGACACGGACTCCTCGGCATCACCCTCAACCTCCAGGGCGGCAGCCCCGAGGGCTATTCCAACCAGCAGCCGTGGCACAACTCCGCGATCACGGAGACCGGCGACCTGCGCCCCGCCTTTCTGTCGCGCCTCGAGCGCGTCCTCGACCGCGCCGACGAGCTCGGCATGGTCGTCATCCTGGGCATCTTCTACTTCGGCCAGGACGAGCGCCTCAAGGACGAGGCCGCCGTGATCCGCGGGCTCGACGCCGCCGTCGACTGGCTGCTCGCGAAGCGCTACCGCCACGTGATCGTCGAAGTGGACAACGAGTGCAACGTGCGCTACGACCACGCGATCCTGAAGCCCGAGCGCGTCCACGAGCTGATCGATCGCGTCCGCAAGCGGGGGCTCCTGGCCGGCGCGAGCTACGGCGGCGGCACGATCCCGAAGGAGAACGTCGTCCGCGCGTCGGACTTCCTCCTGATCCACGGCAACGGCGTGAAGGAGCCCGAGAAGATCGCCGAGATGGTCCGCAAGACCCGCGCGGTGCCGGGCTACCGTCCGATGCCGATCCTCTTCAACGAGGACGACCACTTCGACTTCGAGAAGCCCGCCAACAACTTCGTCGCGGCGCTGGGAGAGTACTGCGGCTGGGGATACTTCGACCCCGGGAAGAACAACTACCAGGACGGATACCAGTCGCCGCCGGTGCGCTGGGATCTGAACACCGAACGCAAGCGCGCCTTCTTCGCCACGCTGAAAGAGATCACGGGCGAGTGAAGGCCAGGCGCTGACGCAGCCGCGACCACCACCCGCGCAGACCCTCGGCCATGCTCTCCCGCGCCTCCCGGTTCCGCCGCTCCGTGCACGGTCCCACCGGGGTGTCGAAGACCGCCGCCCGGATGCGCGACGACGACAGCTCCGGCGAGCAGAGCTGATACCCACAGAACGCGCAGGTCGCCAGCCAGATCGTGGAGCGTGCCCCGCAGTGACCACAGTGCGCTGAACTCATGGCGACTCCTCCCCGGTTGCGCGAATGATCCACTACAAATTTGTTCGTTACGCGCATTCAAAGTAGAAGCATCCGGTTCCAAAAATCACCGTAGCACTCCCCCGCACTGTGGCTCTCACACAAGAGGTGGGAACCGCAGGCCGGCCCCTCGGGTGGGTCCGGCCGAGGTTTTGGATCCGAGGGTGAGACATGTTCAAGTTCCTGGCCTCCCTGTTCCGGCGCAACGAGATCCCGGACGCCGTCCCCCTCCTCGAGGAGGCCGACCCCACGATCCCGACCCGGACCCGCCGGGTCCTCGACATCGACGGGCTGCTCCAGCAGGCTTCCACCAAGGTCCCCTTCGGCCGCCTCCTCAAGATGCGAAAGAAAGCCGTCCACCTCCTCTCCCGGCAGAAGATCGACGACCTCATCAACCGCGCGGTCCGGACCATCGTCGACCGCTACAAGGGCGACCGGACCATCCTGTCCGTCCCCCAGTCGCAGATCGAGGCCGAGACGCGCCAGGAGTTCGACCAGCTCCTCTCGGCATACCTGAAGTCGGCGCAAGACGGCGACGCGCCCTCCTGCCCGTTCGAGGTCGTCCCCGGCAACCCGCGGCCCGCGGTCTCCTTCGACGCGATGGAGCTCCAGAGCGGCCGCGGCCTCCACGTCGGCACCGTGAACCTCGTCGCCGCCGCGAAGGCCGCGTCCATGGGGGACGTCGTCTACGCCACCCAGCGCAACGCGTTCCTGGACGTGGCGGCCGACGACGAGACCCGCCGGATGATGAAGCAGCTGGGCCTGGGCTACATCGCCCAGGGCGAGTCCGGCTACATCACGGGCGAGGCGGCCGTCGTCCTGGGCCGCATCTTCGGGAAGGCGCCGCGCCGGCCCATGAAGGCGGGGACGCTGTCGACCGACGAGCCGGTCGCGCTCTTCATCCTGAGCCTGCTCCTGAAGCAGGTGCTGGGCTACCCGAAGAAGGAGGGCGAGATCTGCGTCTACTCGGTCCCGGGGGAGCCGGTCGAGCCGGAGCGCAACTTCATCTACCACTGCGGCGCCCTCGAGACGGCGCTCAAGAGCCTGGGCTACACGCCGCGCCCGATGGCCGAGAGCCACCTCATCGTCTCGTCCGAGCTGCGCGACCACGACTACACCGGCATCGGCGTGTCCTGCGGGGCCGGGATGTTCAACGTCGGCATCTCGTACAAGGGACTTCCCGCGGCCGGCTTCTCGACGGCACGGGGCGGCGACTGGATCGACGAGAGCGTCGGCTCCGCGCTGGGGATGCCGCCCGACGACGTCCGCCGCATCAAGGAGGCGATGGACCTGCGCGACCCCAAGGGCCGCGTCGAGGGCGCGATCGGCATCTACTACCGCAACCTGCTCCAGCACACCCTGGAGGTCATGAAGCAGAAGCTGGGCGATTCCCACGCGCTGCCGGCCTTCGGGAAGCCGATCCCGATCGTCTGCGCCGGAGGCGCCGCGATGATTCCCGGCTTCCTCGACCTGTTCAAGGACGAGGTCGAGAAGGCGCGCATCCCGATCCTCATCGACTTCATCCGGCTCGCGAAGGACCCCCTGAAGGCGGTCGCGGCGGGCTGCCTGCAGGCGGCGCTCGAGGAGACGAGCGCGATCGGCGAGGCGCCGAACCAGACGTCGCCGGTGGTGCTGCAGCGCGCGGCACTCGGGGCTCCGGCGAAGCGGGGCCTGCCTTCGCTGGCGCAGCTGAAGCAGGCGAGGGTCGCCTAGTCCCGCGAGCGGTTGTAGAGGAAGAGGAGCTGGAGCAGCGTCCCCAGCACGGAGACGGTCGCCGCGACGTAGGTGAGGGCCGCGGCGTCGAGCACGTTCTTCACTTCGACCATCTCGTCGCCGTCGACCAGGCCGTGGCTGGCCAGGGCCAGGCGGGCGCGCCGCGACGCGTTGAACTCCACGGGCAGCGTCACCAGGGTGAAAAGGAACACCAGCAGGTAGCCGATGATCCCGGCCAGCAGCAGCCACTGGCCGAGCATGAAGCCCATGAAGGCGAGCAGCACCCCGAAGCCCAGCGCGATCTGCCCCAGGACCGAGCCCACCGTGCAGAGCGGCACGATCGCGCTCCGCAGATACATCGGGGCGTAGCGCCGCGCGTGCTGGATCGCGTGGCCCGCCTCGTGGGCGGCCACGCCGACGGCCGCGAGGGAGTCGTCCTGATAGACCTGCTCCGAGAGCTTGAGCTCGTGGTTGAGGGGGTTGTAGTGGTCGGAGAGCTGGCCGGGCGTCGACCCGATCTTCACGCCGTGAACGCCTTCAGCGTCCAGGAGCGTCCGGGCGGTGTCGAGGCCGGTCATGCCGCGGCGGCTGCGGATCCGCGAGGCGCGCGCGTAGGCGGAGCGCACCCGCGCCTGGGCCCAGAGCCCCAGCAGGAGCCCCGGCACGATGAAAAGCAGCAGGGTCGGATCGAAGAACCACATTCTACTCCGACAACGCGCGGTGCCGGGGCGGCATTCCGGGGGCGGCTAGGTAGTGTCTCGAAAGCCCGCGATCCTCACCTGATTGGCCACAGAGCCCTCGGAGCCCTGCAGAGAAGATTCTGCTCTGAGGGCTTCGTGGGCTCCGTGGCCAATCCGTTTTGAGACACTACCTAGCGGACGAAGGGGCAGGGCGGGATCGTCGAGGCGACCGCGCGGGCCTCCTCGTGGGTCGTCACGTCGCGGTCGAGGCGGGTCAGGGTCCAGCGCTCCGGGAAAAGATAGTGGTCCTCGGGGCGGAGCGCGACCTCGGGGCTCAGCGGCTCCAGCTCTGCGAGTCGCTCGTTGAAGTAGTGCGCCACCGAGAGGCCGTTGTCGCTGTACTTGCCGTCCGGGTAGTAGGGGTAGTACTTCACGAAGAGCACGCGGCCCAGAATGTAGGCGATCCAGCCGGCGTCGGAGTCGGCGCCGATCTTCTGCTCCTTGCCCTGGGACTTGGCGATCACCATGCCGTCGATCACCTTGATGCCGGGATGCGAGGGATTGACGCCGTCGTAGACCCACCAGAAGCCGTCCACCTTGCCGTCGACGACTTTGCGGGCGCCGAGCACCCACTTGGCCGGGAAGCGGCTCTTCGGGTTGAGCGGGATGATCGTGAAGCCGCCCGCCTTGCAGAGCGTCCGGTCCCAGAAGCAGTAGGCCTGCTCCTTCTCCGACACGTTGACCATCCGCTGGAGGAGGTCGAGAGTGCCTGTGGCGCCGTCGAGAATGAGCTGCTTCTCGACCTTCATTCCGATCGCCGGATCCTTCTCGCTGGCCAGCGTCACGATGTTGGTGCCCAGCTTCGCCCAGCCGTGCTTCTGCTCCCAGATCACGGGATGCCGCGCGATGGTCCGCTCGGGGCCCAGGTCCAGGCCGTAGCCGCCGCCCGCCTGGGGCTGGCCGCCCTTGTCCGTCGGGTTCCAGAGGACGTTCTGGCCGTCCAAACTATAGTGAACGACGCGGCCCGCGGTCTGAGGGACCGCCACGACCACAATCTTGGCGGCCGGGGCCTCGAGGTAGACCGCCGGGTCGGCGTTCAGGTAGGGCTCGATGCGGACCTGCGGGGGCACGCGGGGCGCCTTCTCGGCCGAGCAGGACAGGAGGGAGAGCGCGAGGAGCGCCGCCGCCGTGCGTTTCATCGGGGCCATCGTATCGATCGGGCGGAATCCTGTAAACAAAGTCCCTCGCCGCTCCGTCCAGGTGATAAAGTAAGGACATGGGCTCGGACAAGAAACCCAAGGACGGCGGAAAAAAAAGCGGCGGCTACAAGTGGGGCTCCGCCCTGATCTGGGCGGGCGGCCAGTTCGCCGTCTGCTGGTTCGTCACCGAAGACAAGCTCTGGGCGACGATCTCCGCCTGCTTCAGCGCCTTCTTCTCCGGGTGGACCACCTCCGCCATCCTCGGCCGCTTCGGCAAGTGGGGCGCCAACGCGTGGGTCATGATGATCCTGGGCGTACTGATCGGCGTGGCGATCTTCTCGGGCGCCTTCTCGGGCCTCGGGGCGCTGAGCCACTGGCTGAGCGCCAAGGGCCTGGTGCCCGCCTCGCTGGGCGCCCTGACCTCGAACGCGCCGTCGGTGGACTGGGACAAGCTTCAGGCCGTGCTGCTGAGCTGGTCGGTCGTGCCGCCGGCCGTCTTCGGCCTGCTCACCGGCCTCTACGTGCGGCTGAAGACGCCCAAGGGCGGCGGCGGCAAGAAGTAGCGGCTGCTCTAGCCCCTTGAACTCCACAGCACCGGATTGATCGGCGTCTGGATCAACTCCCCCACCGTCGCGCCCGGGCACCAGCCGTCCCAGTCGGCCTGCTGGTTCTCGTTGCGCGGCGCGGCGAGACGCATGTCCTCGTCCATGTAGATGACCGTCATGACCTCGCGGGGCTTGTCGGTGAGATTGCGTCCGGCGCGGTGGAAGGTCCAGCCGGCGTGGAAGCTCAGCTCGCCCAGCTCGAAGGGCTCCTCGAACTGGCCCAGCCCCTTGGCGAGCAGCTGCTTCTCGATCTGCTGCTGGCTCTTGTCGCTGATCTCCATGTCGCGGCCGACGTCGTGGAGGTGGCTCTTGGGCGCGAACGCGAGCGGGCCCATCTCCATCGGCGTCTTCTGGAGCGGGATCCAGGCTGTGATGGAGTGCGCCGAGGCGAGCGGCCAGTAGTACTGGTCGGCGTGCCAGGGGGTGAAGCCGCCCCTTCCCTCCTTGTAGAGCGCCTGGTCGTGGTACATCCGCACGCCCGAGGTGCCCATGAGCTCGGCCGCGATGCGGGCGAGCCGCTTCGAGAACACGAACTCCTTCACGACCGCGCTCTCGCGCCAGATGTTCATGACCTGCAGGAAGGCCTTCTGGTACGTCGTGCGCTCCTCCATCGGCAGGTGGAGCGTGTTGAGCTCGTGGACCTTGCGGGTGATGTCCGGCGCGTAGGCCGCGATCGTCTCGGCGCTCAGGACGGCCTTCAGCTTGACGAAGCCGTTCTCGCGGTAGAAGCGGATCTGCTCCTCCGTGAGGGGGTAGCGGCTGTCGAGGTCGACCTTGGGGGCGGCGGTCGCGACCGTCATGGGCGTCTCCTTTCGAACTGGAGGGAGTATGCCCCGCCCGCGCGGAATCCGCTACGCCCCGATCATCCATTTCTGATACTTTTTTATCGCATTGTCAGGGAGACGGGCCCCCGGCGTGATACATTCGTACCATGAAGGCCCGGATCGAGAAGGTATCGACGGGCGGCGGGGCGTCCTTCATCTGCCGCCGCCGGGTCGACCCACGCTTCGGCTTCTACTGGCACTTCCACCCGGAGATCGAGCTCACCTACATCGTCCGCAGCCGCGGGCGCCGCTTCGTCGGCGACTCGATCGAGCCGTACGACGACGGCGACCTCGTGCTGCTGGGCCCGAACCTGCCCCATACCTGGGCGTCCGATCCGCGCCGCGCGGGCCGGCAGGAGGCGCTGTTCTGCCAGTTCTCCGAGTCGTTCCTCGGGCCGGACTTCCTCCGCGCCCCGGAGCTCGCGCCGGTCCGGCGCCTCCTCGACCGCGCCGCGCACGGCCTGCGCTTCGGCGGCAGGACCCAGAAGGCGGTCGCCCGCAGGATGGAGGAGATGCAGCGGCTGCAGGGCCTGGGGCGCCTCGCGGCGCTGCTGGAGGTGCTGGACCAGCTCGCCCGCTCGCGGGAGCAGCGGCCGCTCTCGAGCCGCGAGTTCGTCCCGGCGCTGCGGCCGGGCGACGCGGGCCGCATCGACCGGGTCTGCCGGATCCTCAACGAGCGCTTCACCGAGCGGGTCACGCTGGCCGAGGCGGCGGCGGCCGCGCATCTCAGCGTGCCGGCCTTCAGCCGCTTCTTCCGGCGCAAGACCGGCCGGACGCTGGTGGCCTACCTGAACGAGCTGCGGACGAGCCTGGCCTGCCGGGAGCTGATTGAGACGGAGCGCTCGGTCTCGGACATCGCGTTCGACTCGGGCTTCAACAACCTGTCCAACTTCAACCGCCGCTTCCTGCAGCTCAAGGGGATGAGCCCCCGGGATTTCCGGCGGCAGTTCCAGTCGGCCGCCCAACCATGAAATATGTACTTTTAATGTGTTGAGCCGCCCTGGGGGGTGTACACTCAAACGGGCCGTCTACAGGTTCCAATGGAGTAGAAGGGGTAGCATCCGGACCGGGGAGCACCCGCTGCAAGCATGGGCCAGGAAATCCTCTACTGCTACAAGTGCCAGACCCGCCTCCTGGGGTCTGAGTTCGAGAAGGGCAAGGCCTTCAAGGTCGGAGGCCAGGCCTCCTGCGCCACCTGCGTCAAGGACCTCCTCGCCTCCATGCCCGAGGCCCAGATCGAGGTCGACCGCAAGCTCTCCTCGTCCTCCCGCATGCGCCTCCCGACCGGCGACGCCCCGAAAGTCAAGCCGCCGACCGTCCGCTCGGCGCCGACCCTCCCCCCTCCGCCCGCCGAGGAAAAATCCAAGCTCCCCGTGATCATCGCCGTCGTCGGCGGCGCCATCCTGATCCTGGCCCTCGCGGCCGCCATGAGCGGCGGACGCCAGCGGATCATCCCGACCGAAACGACCGGGCCCGTCCACCCGCCGGCGCCCCCGCCGCCGACGCCGCCCAAACCGGAAGATCCGAAGCCTCCGCCGCCGTCCTCCCCCTTCGCGGCCGAGCTCCGCGAGATCGACGAGAAGATGAAAGCCGGCCTCGCCGCTGAGGAGTTCCGCCCAATCGCCGAGCTCCTCGACGCCGCCCGGAAACGCCGCGCGACGCCCGAGTGGCTGAGCGAGATCGACCTCCGCATCCCCCAGGTCGAGGCGCGCGTGCGCCGCGCCGCCCAGCCGCTGCGCGACGCCGCCATCGAGGCCCAGAGGGCCAAGAACGACGCCGAGAAGAAAAGGCTGCGGGACAAGGTTGTCGCCTGGGGCTTCCAAGCCGTCGTCGAGGACTTTGACAAGGCGCTCAGCGAGGCGGCCGCGGACGTCAAGCCTCCTCCCCCGCCTCCGCTCCCGTCCTCCGCGGGGCCTCCACGGATTCTCTACGACGATGCCCTGGGTCCCCAGATTCGCAATTGGTCCTGGAACTGCGACATCGACCTGGCCGCGACCGCTCCGGTGTTTGAGGGGAGCAAGTCGATCGCCGTCACGCCGAAGGTCAAGAGCGGGGCCCTCTACCTCCAGATCGACGGCGGCGGCGTGGACGCGAGCCAGTACCCATACCTCACCTTCGCGCTCTACACCAGCGAGCCCCCCTTCGACTGCGGGATCCAGCTCTACGGAGACGTGAAGGCCGGCACGGCCGTGATCCAAGCGCTGGGCGGGCTCCCGAAGGCGGGCGAGTGGAAACGCTACGTCATTCCCGTCAAGGACATCAATCCGACCGCGACCAAGATCACCGGCTTCGTCTTCCAGTTCTACCGGACCGCGACCGCGCCCCTCCTGTACGTCGACAGCGTCGCGTTCCTGGGCGCGCCGGAGTCGACGCCCCCGCCGCCCGCCGCCGGGTCGCACCTCGTGTACGGCGACGCCCTCGCGCCCGGCTGCCGCAACTCCTCGTGGAGCTCCACCGTGGATTTCGGCTCCACCGCGCAGGCCTTCGAGGGATCGAAATCGATCTCGCTCGCCCCCCACCAGATGGCCGCGGGACTCTACATCGCCCTCGACCGGAGCGTCGACCCCGCCGAGTTCCCCTTCGTCACGTTCGCCGTGTTCATTCCGGACAACAACACGAAAATGGGCGTCGCCCTCTACAACGACTGGAAGGCGGCGGGCGCCGTCGGGCTCGACCGACTGGGCGGCTACCCCGGACCGGGGGAGTGGAAGCGCTTCGTCGTGCCGGTCACGGCCATCAACCCGAACCTGAAGAAGATCACCGGCTTCATTCTGCAGGTCTACAAGACCGCGGACCACCCGCTCGTCTTCATCGACAGCATCGCCTTCCTGAAGTCCGCGGAGTCCACGATCCCCAAGCCCGTCGTGAAGCCTCCGACCGCGGAGCTCGACGCCTACCGCGCGCGCTGGACCCAGGCCGCCGCGAAGGCCGCGCTGCGCGACTACCCGGGCGCCCAGCGCGACCTCGAGGAAGCGTCGGCGTCCCTCAAGGACGAGACCGCCAAGGCGGAGGCCACCAGCGACCTCGACCTGATCAAGCTGGCCGCGCAGGTGCCCGTCGAGGCCGTCCGCATCCTGGACAAGTGGCCCAAGGGCCAGAAGGTCAAGCTGGACTTCCTCAACGCCGCCGCGGAGCGCGAGACCCTCGAGGGAACGCTGATCTCCGCCGACGCCGTCCGTATTTCTGTCCTTCGCGACGCCGCGCTCGACATCCCCGTCTGCGAGCTGCTGCCGTCCTCTCTGGCCGAGATCTTCCGCAGCCGCGCCGACAAGAAGCCCACGGACGCCCGCGCCGCCGCCGCCTTCTGCCTCTTCGACGGCGACCTCGAGACGGCGCGCAAGCTCTGGGGCGACGGGCCCGCGATGCCGGAGAAGTTGGCGGGCCTCGCCCGGCAGCGGACAGAGGCCGAGCTCGCGGCCCGCAGGACCTTCTGGGCGGCCGAGGCGGACTTCGCGTCGCCGAAGCGCCGGGCCGCGGCGATCGAGAAGTACGCGTCCCTCTCCGACGCCCGCTTGCGCCCCTACGTCGCGGCGCGCCTCGAAGCCGCGAAGGACACGGTCTTTCTGGCGGACGACCTCAGCGGCGCCGGGGCCTTCGTGAGCGCGCCGAACGCCCGGCTCGACGCCTCCTGGATCTCCACGGCGGACGGTTCGCCCACCAAGGCCAAGGAGAACTACGTCGAAGCCGAGTTCTACGCGGTCGCGGGCGTCCCGTACCGCGCGTGGGTCTGGGCGGGCGCCTGCTGTCTGGAGACCTTCGAGTTCTGGATCCAGGCGAACGAGCTCGTCTCTCCGGGCTCCAAGCCCCTGCCCTGCGAGCCCGGCGGCGACAACGCCGTGACCGCGAAGGCGCCCTCCATCACCCTGAAGAAGTGGCACGCCGGCCACGGCGGCCCCAAGGAGCCCGCCAAATGGGACTGGTTCCCGGTCGCGCTCCCGAAGTACGAAACCGCGGGCGTGAAGAAGTTCCGCGTCCTCTCGGCTCAGCAGGGCTTCACGGTCGGGGCAATAGTGATCAGCGCCGTTCGGAAGGACGCGCCGCGCGAGGCCGACATCAAGGAGCTTGAAAAGCTCCGCTTCGGCGCCCGCAAGTCGAGCGGCAGCGGCCCGATGGGATATATCGTGCACGAGTACTGGCTGAACATCGAAGGCGGGACGGTCGAAGACCTGACCAAGAGCCCCGCCTTCGCCGGAAAGCCTTCGGGGTCGAGCCTCCGCGAGCTCTTCGAGGCGCCGGTCAACATGGCCGACCGCTTCGGCGCCCGCATGCGAGGCTACGTGCACCCGCCCGCGACGGGCGCCTACACGTTCTGGATCGCCAGCGACGACCACTCCGAGCTCTGGCTCAGCAGCGACGACGTCCCGGCGAAGAAGAAGCTGATCGCCAGCTGCCCCTGGGCCGCCGGGCCGCGGGACTGGAACCGCGGGCCGACCTGCAAGTCCGTCCCGATCCAGCTGGTCGCGGGAAAGCGCTACTACATCGAGGCGCTCCACAAGGAAGGCGGCGGCGACGACCACTGCGCCGTCGGCTGGACCCTGCCGGACAACACGGAAGAGCGGCCGATCCCCGGAAGCCGGCTCTCGCCCTTCGGCGTCGCCGGGCCGCCCCCCGGCCCTCCCGGGACGGTCTTCTATCGCGGCTACAACATCGGCGGGCCGCCGACGATCATCGACGGACGGAAGTGGGAAGGCAAAGGCTCGCCCAACCTCGCCACCAACGGCGAGAACCTGGATTTCCCGAACGTCCCGCTCATTCCGCCGACCGACGACGCGCGCGCGGCCATGATCCGCGACTTCATCTGGGAGAAGGGCAGCTCGAACGCGAAGATCTACTCCGTCGCCCCCGGCGCCTACCAGATCTATCTGTATGTCTGGGAGAACGATAATCCCCAGGTCTTCGACATTTACGTGCAGGACAAGCCGGTCCTGAAGGGCTACAACAGCGGCCAGCCGGGACACTGGGACAAGCTGGGCCCCTGGCCCGTGACCGTCGGGGACAACGGCCTGATTCATATCTACACCGGCGGCGGCGACGCCAACCTTTCCGGTCTCGAGATCTGGAAGGTCGGCAAGTAGCCCCCGGGGATCCGGGAATTCCTGAGCCGGACGTCCCTTGAATTGCTCCCCGATCCCGCTAGGATTAATGTTTCAATTATTAAGGACCGACGACCGGTGACGGAACCCCGACTTCTCCTGGTCGGTGGCCGACAGAAACTGCCCGCGTCGCCGAGCCACGGCTCCTCGAAGCCCCTCCTGGTCGAGATCAGCAGCGCCGTCACCGACGCGATCCAGAAGGTTTCCGAGGAGCAGTTCGACGCGATCGTCTGCTGGACCGAAGGTCAGCAGGAGCTCGCCGGCCTCATCCGGATCCGGAAGGCCGTGCCCCAGGTCCCCATCGTGGTGGTGACGTCCCAGGACGACTCCGAATTCGAGATCCTGGCGCGACAGATGGGGGCGACGCGAACCCTCCGGGCGAGTGCCGGGATGGCGACGATCCTGGAGTCCGTGCGGATCGCGAGCCAGAACGGCGAGCTGGCGCGGGAGCTGCTCGCCCAGAGCCAGGAGTCTCAGCGGCGCGCCAACGAAGTCCGGCTCCTCGCCCAGGAGACCCGGTCCCTGGTCCAGGAAGCGCGGGACGAGCGTCGGAAACGGTCGACCGTTCGCTTCCTGCCGCTGGTCGTGGAGGACGACCCGGACCAGGCGCTTCTGACCATTCGGGCCTTTGAACGGGCGAAGGTCCCCGCTCCGCTGCCCATCCTGAAGAGTGCGGAGGAGGCGATCCAGTACCTCTCCGGGGGCGGCGAGTTCGCGGACCGCGACCGCTACCCGCTGCCGACGATCGTGCTCCTGGACCTCGGGCTGCAGAGGAAGTCGGGCTTCGAGGTGCTGGAGTGGATCCGGAGCCGCCCGGAGTTTGGCCGCTTGAAAGTCGCCGTCCTGAGCGCGTCCACGCTCTCGGAACACATCAACCGCGCGTATGAGAGCAAGGCCGACGCGTTCTTCACCAAGCCCACAAGCTTCAACGCCTTCATCGAGTTCATCCGCAGCCTGGAACGGCACTGGGGCAGGCCCCAGGCGGATCCGGAGCTCTAAGCGTCGGTTCCGCGCCTGCAATTCCGACCCCGCCTTGAATATCCCCCGAGGCGGCATACACTATATTGAATCCGATTCACCGGGAGGGTGCCGCGTCGCCGTTGAGTCATGTCCAACGACGCCCTTGACCTGGCCTTCGCCAGGCACGTCCGAACCATCGGCCTCGTCAGCGCCGAGCAGGTCAACGCCGCCCTCCAGGCCCAGGCCAAGGCCCACCAGGAAGGGAAACCCCTCTCGGTCGCCGACGCCATGGTCCAGCTGGGGCTCGTCACCCCCGCCCAGAAGGAAAGCCTCGAGAAGAAGGTCAAGGAGCAGCAGGCCGGCGTCCAGCAGCTCGGGCCCTACCGGCTGATGAAGAAGCTGGGCGAGGGCGGCATGGGCGCCGTCTACCTTGCCCTCGACAGCGCGACCCAGAAGCACGTCGCCGTCAAGGTGCTCCCCCGGAACCTGGGCGCCAACCCGGAGTTCGTGAAGCGCTTCCGCCGCGAGTCGGACGCCGCCATCGCCCTCCAGCACCCCAACATCATCGGCGCCTTCGCGGCCGGCGAGGACCTGGGCTACCACTACTACGCGATGGAGTATTGCGAGGGCAAGCCGCTCGACGTCATCCTCGCGGCGGAGAAGAGGCTGCCCGTCGACAAGGCCGTCGACGTCGTCATGCAGGCCGCGCAGGGTCTCAAGTACGCCCACGATCAGGGCATCATCCACCGCGACATCAAGCCGTCCAACATCATCGTCGCGCCGGACGGCCTGACCAAGGTCCTCGACCTCGGCCTCTCGAAGAACCTCGAGGACGCCGGCGTCTCGTTCAAGACCGTGACCGGCGCGGTGCTGGGCACGCCCCACTACATCTCCCCCGAGCAGGCCCAGGGAGAGAAGAACGTCGACGGCCGCTCCGACATCTACTCGCTCGGCGCGACCCTCTATCACCTGCTCACGGGCCAGGTCCCCTTCGACGGCGCGACCCCGCTCGAGATCCTGTCCAAGCACGTCAACACCGTGCTGCCCAACCCGCAGGATCTACGCGAGGACATCCCCGACGCCGCGGTCCACGTCCTCCAGCGGATGATGGCGAAGAAACCGGACGACCGCTACCGCGACTGCGGCGCCCTGATCGCGGACCTCCTCGAGGTGAGCGCGGGCCGCACCCCGAAGACGAACCTGATCTCGGCGTCGCTCAGCACGGTCGCCCCCTCGAAGAAATCGATGGCGCGGAAGCGCCCGCCCACGATCCGCCGCATGGCGGAGCCGCGCGCGAACCGGGCGCCGCTCTACGCGGGCATCGCGGTCGCCGCCGCGGTCGTCGTGATCCTGGCGGTCGCCTTCTCGAGCAGCCACGGGCCTCCGCCCGAGGCCCCGCAGGTCGTCCGCCCAGCAGCCCCGCCGAAGGATCCCGAACCCGCGAAAGCCGGCGTCGACGGGGCGACCTGGGAGAAGTCGCTGGCCGGCCTCTCGCCCGAGGCCCGGCTCAAGGCCGTGATCAACCGGCTGAAGGACCTCAACCCGGGCTACGACGGCTCCGAGCGTCACGAGACGAGCCACGGCCGAGTCTCGAGGCTGGAGCTGAGCCACGTCGCCCTGCGCGACCTCTCACCCCTCCGCGCCCTTCCCGACCTGACCCAGCTCGACCTCGGCGGCACGAGCGTCGTCGACCTCTCCCCCCTCGCGGGCCTGAAGCTCGTCTCGCTGAGCGGCGACGCCATGAAGTCGGCCGACCTCCGCTCCATCCGCGCCATGAAGGAGCTGAAGACGCTCTCGCTGAAGGGGACGCCGCTGCGCGACCTGTCCCCGCTTGCCGGGATGGAGCTCGAGCGGCTCGACCTCCGGGGCACGGGGCTCGGCGACCTCTCGCCCCTGCGCCAGATCAAGGTCCGGCAACTCCTCTGCGACGTGGACGATGCTCGGGACGCCGCGATTCTCCGCGAGCTGACGGACCTGGAAAAGCTCAACGACCGGCCCTTCGAGGACAACCGGCGCCGGCCGAAGGAAACGGAACCGGTCGCGGGGTCCAGCCCGGAGTCGCAGTTCCGCGGCGTCCTCGCGCGGCTGAAGGAGCTGAACCCGGCCTTCGAGGGAACCCCGCAATACCGCGTCCAGAACGGCGACGTCACGGAGTTCCAGACCTATTCCTTCGGCGTGACGGACCTTCGCCCCCTCTCGGATCTGAAGGCCCTGCGCCGGCTCTGGCTGAACGGCCGTTGGGACAGCGCGGAGCAGAAGGAGTACCGCAGCCCGCTCAAAGACCTGCGACCCCTCCGCGGGCTGCCGCTGAGCGTCCTCATCATCGACCACACGGAGGTCGAGGACCTGTCTCCGCTCCAGGGGATGAAGCTCGAATGGGTCAACGCCACGAGCAATCCCGTGAGCGACCTCTCGACGCTGCGCGGGATGCCTCTGAAGAAACTGGAAGTCGGGTGGACCCGGATCCGGGACCTGGGCCCCGTTGAAGGGGCCCCGATCGAGTACCTCGACGTCCGCGGCACGGGCGTCACGAACTTCGACGTCCTCCGCGGCATGCCGCTCCGGAACCTGCAGGGCTCGCTCCATCCGAAACAGCACGGGTCGCTGCTCGCCTCGATCAAGACGCTCGAGACGGTCAACGACGTCCCCGTCGCGGAATTCCTGAAGGGGGTGGACGCGGCCGCGAAGCCGCCCGAGCCCGCCGCCTGGAAGAACGGCATCGACCTCATCCCCTACATTGACCTGTCCCGGGACATCGTCCGAGGGAACTGGAAGAAGGACAACGGCCACGTCGTCGCCGATTTCGGGTCAAACAGCGTCCTCCGGATCCCCTACGAGCCACCCGCGGAGTACGACTTCCGGATCGTCTTCGTCCGCGAGCGCGGGAAGTGCGCGGTCGCGCAGTTCCTGCAGCGCGAGGGACGCGGCTTCTTCTGGGAGATGGGCGGCTGGGAGAACGTCAACGCCGGCTTCTCGCTGATCAACGAAAAGGGAAGCAAGGACAACCCGACGAACTGCTCCTTCGTGCCGCGCGACGGCGTCCGCTACACCTCGCTGATCCAGGTGCGGCGGGACCGCGTTACGGCGCTGCTGGACGACAAAAAGATCTCCGAATGGCTCCCCTCCATGGGCGAGATCAGCACCGACCCCAACTGGTGCGTCGACTTGCCCAACTTCATCGGCCTCGGCAGCTGCGACAACCTGACGACGTTCGAGGTCGTGCAGGTCCGGGAGATCAGCGGCAAGGGGCGCCTGCGGACGACGATGACGACGCCCGCGGATCCTGCGTTCCTTCAAACGGTCGCGCGGCTCCCGGCTCAGGACCAGGTGAAGCGCGTGACGGAGAAGCTCAAGGACCTGAATCCGCTGTTCGATCCCGGACAGGCGCGGACCCGGATCGAGAACGAGCGGGTGCTGGAGTTCGCGTGCCCCACGCAGAAGCTCCTCGACCTCTGGCCCGTGCGGGCGTTCCCGTACCTCCGGAAGCTCGACCTGAGCGACGCGACCCCCGGCATGCTGGCCGACATCTCCTGCCTGAAGGGGGCGAGGATCCAGGAGCTCAACGTGCGGAACACCCGGGTCGTCGACCTGTCCCCCCTCAAGGACGTGCCCCTGCAGATCCTCGAGTTCGACCGGAGCGCCTCGACGGATTTCGCGGCGCTGAAGGCGATCCGCACCCTCCGAACCGTCAACGATCAGCCCGCGGCGGAGTTCTTCAAGGTCCAGAAGGAAGGCTGGACCACGCTCTTCGACGGCCGCACACTCGACTTCATGCGCAGCTCGAAGGGATGGAAGATCGACAAGGGCGCCCTCGTCAACGACGGCACCGAGGCCAACGCAGCGCAGACGACCCTGGAATTCGAGAACGGCGAGGTGCGCATCCACTTCGAGCCCCGGAACATCGAGGGCCTGATGTTCCGCGTGCGCCAAGGGGACTGGGGCGCCTGCGGGGTGTTCTTCGACGCCGCCCAGCTCCGGCTCATGGACGGCAAGCCGCACGAGCTGCTCCTGCTCTGCCGCGGGTCCCAGGTCACGGCGTCGCTGAACGGGAAGCCGATCCCCCTCTACGAGAACAAGTCCACGCGGAGCGGCTGCGTCCAGTTCAACCCGAGCAGCGGAACCCTGAAGGTGACGTCGATCGAGTACCGCCCCGCGCCCTGATCACTTCTTCGGCGCGTCCTTCAGGGACTCCAGGTAGCTGACGATGTCCGCGAAGTCCTGCAGCGAGAGGCCCGTGTTGAGGCCCTCGGGCATGAGCGAGAGCTCCGCCTCCTTGCGCTGATCGATGTCCCCCTTCCGGATCACATGGCGCTTCCCCTCGGCGTCGAGCAGCGTCAGCTCCTCGGCCGTGTCCCCGAGGGAGCGCCCGGCCAGCACGACGCCGGCCTTCGTCAGCACCATCGTCTGCTTATAGCCGTCGAGGATCTTGATCGAGGGATACAGGATCGACTCGACGAAGTGGTCGCGCGCGTACTTGAGGCCGACGCCCGTGAGGTCCGGGCCGACCTCGCCGCCCTCGCCGTTCACCTTGTGACACTTGATGCAGGCGACGCCCTTGGGGTCGGAGAAGAGCGAGCGACCGCGGCCCGCGTCGCCCGCGTTCTTCTTCGCGAACTCCGCGTAGGCCTTCGGGTCGAGCTTCTGGGGCTTCGCCTCGAAGAGGCGGCCCTGTCTCGGCGCCGGGACCGCGAGGGAGAACTCCCAGCCGCCGCCGGCGTTCGAGCACTTCAGGAGGAGCAGGTTCTTCCCGGCCTTGAGGGTCCCGCGGAAGTGGTAGGCGTCCCACTTCCACCCGTGATTGCCGAGGTCCTCGAAGATCTTCTGCCCGTTGAGCCACACGGTCAGGGTATCGTCGCTGCCCGCGACGAACTCCACGGCCCGCTCGGTCGGCGACTCCAGCTCCGTCACCGCGTAGGCGGTCGAGTCGTCGAGGATGGTCATCTGGTTCCTCAGGTTGACCATGCCCTGCTCATTGGAGACCTTCGCCTTCTTCCACTGGATCGTCCGGCCCTGCGGGTCCTTGAACTCGCGGTTCATCGCGGGCGCGTCGACCGGGAACGGCTCGGCGCAGGGGTTCGCGAAGGACCCGAGGATCATCCAGTCCGTCACGGCCGCCGGCTTGGCGTAGAGGCGCTGCAGCTCGACGATCGTGTCGTTCGAGAGCAGCGCGGCCTCCATCTTCGACTCGATCAGCGGCAGCGCGGGACCGCTGACGGCCGCGACGGCCTTCCGGCACTGGTCGCGCACGGTCGCGTTCTTTCCGCCCAGCCCTTCGAGGTAGGCGTCGAGCGCGCGGAGGTCGGGGACCTGCGCGAGCGCCGTGATGGCCTCGAAGCGCACGGACTTGTCCAGGAATGCCTTGAGGAGCGCCGGGATCGCAGGCTTCGCCGCGAGGCCGCCCAGGGCCGCGATCGCCGCCCTGCGCACCTCGATCCGCTTGTCGTCCACGGCGGGGATCAGGGCCTGGACCGCGGCGTCGCCGCCGATCTGGCCGAGCGCCGTGACGGCCGCGAGCGCGACCTTGGGATCGGCGTGGGCCGCGTGCTTCGCCGCGGTGGCCACGCCCGCCTTGAGACGGCCCAGCGCGCCGAGCGCCGGCGCCAGGATCTCGGGCGAGCTCGCGGTCTCGGCGAGCTCCGCGAGGATCTTGATGAGGGTCGGCCCCGCGATCTGCTCGGCGGCATTCGCTGCCTCGACGAGCAGCGCGGGATCCTTGAACGCGGAGGCCACGAGCTCGGAGGAGGCGGCGTCCTTGATCGCCCCCAGCGACCTCAGGATGCCCTTCCTCACCTCGACGTCGCTCTCCTTCGCGAAGAGCTCGCGCAGCGCCTTGGCGGCGTCGGCGTCCTTCGTGACCGCGACGCTCTCGGCCGCGGCGCGGCGGACCTCGGCCTTCGCGTCGCCGAGCGCGGACCGCAGCGCCTCGAGCACGATCTTCGTGCCCGGATACTCGACGACCTTGGGCGGCCGCGGCCGTCCGGCCGGCTGGGTGCCCCACCAGTCTCCTTTCCAGGCCGAGGGCTTGCGGTGCATCTCGGCGAGCGCCGAGACGACCTCGGGGGATCGGGGCAGCGCGGCCAGCGCTTCGGCGAGCTTCTCGTCATAGGTCTCACGGATGGCGAAGAGCGTGCCTTCGCGGATCAGGGGGTCGTCGCTCTTCAGGCCCTGAAGGATGGCGCCCCAGACGGGCGTGCGGCGGCCGGTTCGGTTGAGCGCCGTGAAGACGGCATAGCGCACGAAGAGGTCCTTCTCCGAGAGGGCGTTCACCAGGTGCTCGACGCTGCACAGCGCGCCGATCCGCCCGAGGGCCGTCGCCGCGTGGAAGCGGACCGTGGCGTCCGGATCCTTCAGCTTTGGAATCAGCGCCATGGCGGGATCGAGATCCATCTTCGGATGCGTCCCCATCTGCCGGGCCGCCTGCCGGCGCACCGACGGGTCCGGGTCGCTCAAGGACTTGCGGATGGCCTCGGACTTCTCGCCAATCGCATCGAGCGCCCAGATGGCGTGCCACTTCGCGGGCGCCGTTCCCCCCGCCAGCACCGCTTCGAGCTCCTTCGTCGCCTTGCGGTCGGCGAGGCGGCGTTGCGCCACGAGCCGGACCTCGCGCGATGGATGAGAGAGGCCCTTCACCAGGTCGTCGTTCGAGGCATCGACCTTCTGAGCCGTGCCGGCGGCCACGTACCACGAGGGCTTCGGCGCCGCCAGGCTCGCGCCGCCCGTGTAGGTCGCCTTGATCAGGCGGCCCGTCTGCTTTCCCTTCGCGACCCAGCCGCCGTAGTTCCAGTCGCAGCAGTAGAGCGACATCCCGTCCGGCGACACCGCGAGGCCGAGAGGGCGGAACTCGCTGCCGGCACCCAGCAGGAACTTCTCGGTCGAGAGGATCTTCCACGTCGCGCCCTCGCGGGCGACGTCGAGACGCAGCACCTCCTTGCGGGCCCAGTCGGAGAGGAAGAGGTTGCCGCGGTACTTCTCTGGAAGGGCGTCCTCGTTGTAGGCGATCGAGGCGCAGCCCGAGCCGCCGCCGTAGTCGGCCATCATCCACAGCGTGTAGGGCCGGCGCGGCTTGTAGTCCCAGGGGTAGCCGTAGAAGCCGCCGTCGACCATGTGGGTCACGCGGGTCCACCACCCGAGGCCGTCGTCGGTGTTGTCGTACGTGAAGAACTCGTCCTCGCTCGTGACCGCGACGTCGAGGTGGTTGCGGGTGCCGGTGCAGTACACCTCGAGGTCGCTGCCATCGGGCCTCATGCGGGCAATGCCGCCGCCGTAGATCTCCGCGGTCTTCCCGTCCCGGCCCACCGCGCCGTAGATGCCTTTGTCGCCCGTGCTGATGTAGAGATAGCCGTCCATCGCGATGCGGCAGTTCGACGGGATGTGGTCGTTAAAGCCCGGCGCGGGGCGGGGATTCGTGCACTCGATCAGGTCGATCCGGTCCTTCCCCACCCCGTGGTCGTCGGTGAAGACGCTGAACTTCGGGGTGTGGTGGACGTAGACCTTGCCGTCGAGGTACTGGATCCCGAAGACCGCGTAGAGCCCCTCGGCGAAGACGGTGACCTTGCCGTCGGGGTGGAAGCAGAGGATCCGGTCCGTGGGCTTGTTGACGGGGCCCTCCATGTCCATCGGGTCCTCGCCGACGAAAAGCCGCCCGTCGGGCGCGAAGCAAAGCACGGAAGGGTACTTGATGTCCGGGTACTTCGCGACAACCTCGACCTTCCAGTCGGGCGGCGCCTTGGGGGGCGGTTCCTGAAGGAGCAGGGACAGCGCGGCCAGGATGCTCAGCATGTCGGGTGGATCCTCCGGGGGAACTATAGCGCACGACTCGCGCTATATTACGTGTCCGCGCATGCCGTCATCGAGACGGTTGACAGTCCCGGCGAACGACGTGAGAATCGATTTTCGAACACGATGAGCGATCAGCCCAGTCCAATCCCGGTGCCCGTCGTCGACATCAAGGGATTGTCCAAGCTCTACGGCGACTTCGAGGCGGTCTCGAACCTGGAGCTGCAGGTGCCGCCCGGCGAGCTCTTCGCGCTCCTCGGCCCCAACGGCGCCGGGAAGACCACGACCATCCGCATGCTGATGGGCATCCTGCGGCCGACGTCCGGATCGGCGCAGATCGCCGGCTTCGACTGCTTCCGCGACCGCGTCGAGGTGAAGCGGCGCGTGGGCTATCTGCCCGACGAGCCGGTCTTCTACGACTACCTGCGCGGGCGCGAGATCCTGCGCTTCGTGGGCGAGATGCACGGGCTGGAGCGCGGCGAGATCGACCGCCTCAGCGCCCCCCTGATCGAGCGGCTCGGGCTGGCCGACGCCACCGAGGAGTACGCGATGAACTACTCCAAGGGGATGAAGAAGAAGCTCGCCCTGCTCTGCGCGATCCTGCACGACCCGGCCGTCCTCATCCTCGACGAGCCCACGAACGGCCTCGACCCCTACGCGACGCGGACCCTGATCGAGATCGTGAAGGAGAAGGCCGCCCAGGGGAAGACGGTCTTCTACAGCACCCACCTGCTCGACCAGGCGGAGAAGCTCTGCCACCGCGTCGGCATCGTCACCAAGGGCCGCCTCGTCGCGTCGGGCACCCTCGAGGAACTGCGCACGCGCCTGTCCAAGGGCGGCTCGCTCGAGGAGATCTTCTTCGCGGTGACCGGCGGCGGGGAAACCCCGTGACGTCCGCCGCGCCGCCCGGCCCGCTCCGCGTGATCGTCCTGCTGGCGAGGGTCGCCCTGCGACGCTGGCTCAACCGCGCCGCGGCCGGGTTCCGCCGGAAGAAGCAGGGCAACCCCGACGCGCCCCGGACCGGCACGCCCCGCAAGGGCGGGCCCGGGATGCTGGGCCTCGCGTTCCTCGGCC